>ERZ773165.585-NODE-585-length-26677-cov-15.601946_pt1 | contig 26677 bp, 25 predicted proteins | sample MGYA00581003_ERZ773165 | MGnify/ENA primary metagenome ERZ773165 (study PRJEB29015, sample SAMEA2737817) | human gut metagenome | biome: human gut; feature: human-associated habitat; material: faeces | place: China | collected 2012 ... | reverse complement strand
TTTTCAACAGCGAGGAAGGCCAGCGTGAATATGAGGAATGGCTGAAAGAGCAGGAAGCTCTACAAGCCTTGCCTGTTGCAGCATAAAAACAGCAGGACGCTCCCGGAGAAGGGAACGCCCTGCCTTACATATTAGCCAGCAGCAAATAGTGCAAGATTATCGCTATCGTTACGTTTGCTCCAAGGAACCACCTTTACATCATAATTAGCAAAAGCTTCCTCTACTCCACGAGCTACATTGTTTTGGTCATTGAGAATTACAATCAGTTGGCTACTTTTGTTTCGAATCGCCTTAGTATCATTCCACGCAAATAAAATGTTGCCAACGCTAGATTTGTTAGGATTGTTTACAGCCTGGCACAACCGCTCGGGTTGTTTTTTTGTTCGTTGGAATAGAAAATCATAGCTATGCGTAAATCCCGATGTCCCTGTAAATTGAACATTATCAGTATAAAAGATATCTCTAGTATCGAAAAACATCTGTATATCTTCCGTAAATAACGATGCTGTTTTTGATTTTGATAGTGCAAACATATCATCAATCCTGAGAATTGCCTGAATAAACAAGTGTTTCTTTCGAGCAAACTCTTGAATTGGAGCTTTAGCCGTTAATTCATCTCCCTTGCATTCAACGCCAAACTGAGCCAAAACCCTCTGAAAGTACTCTTTTCTATGCGGAGTGAACTGAAATCCCGTTGCTTTTAGCCCATTTATTGTTGCAGAATCGTCTGAAAAAAGAATATCATTTCCAACCTGACGAACATAAATCTGCAAATAGTCATTTGCATTATCCAAGTACGGAGTTGTAATCTCATAATACTCGCCGATTTTGGAAAAAGAAATTTCATTTTTTAGCCATTGTGCATAATCATCAATCAATTTTTGAATATTCAAGATTATTCCTCCTTTCCTCATTAGAACTCAATCTGCTGATTTATTGTAGGTGTCTCAACAATATTAAAACGCTTCAAAAATGTCAATGTATTCTTGACAAAATCATCTGATGTTATATCAGTCGCTTCATATGCCATTGAACGACCATACTTTTCTGTGTAGACATGCCAATGGCTTCCAGCAATTTTCTTTCCATCCGGATTTAAATGAATTCCTCCCGGATTTAGGTGTAGCTCTAAAAGCATAACTCCGTTTACTTTTATTCGAGCACTCATATTAATTTTTGTAGCTTGAATCATACCGCGAAAAATTGATACAACAAACGTATCACGCCTGTTTTCACCAATAGCTTCAAATTCCGCCTTTTTCCCGGAAGGAGGAAAGTTCAATTCGCCCGTCAAAAGATGCTTAAGCATTTCAAGCATCTCCTGAGCTTCAGCGTCCGTAATTAGTCCACGTCCCATTGAACTCACCTCCTCTATAATAGCATTCTACCATTCTTTCTATCAGTTTTCAATATGAGATGTTCCCATGTCAGGGAGTTTTGTATCTTCCACGAGAGCCTTCATTCTCTGATCCGAAGAAAACGAAAAATCCGAACCCTTCTCCAATCGGAAACAGGTTCGGATTTTTCTTGTTTGGTGGAGGCGATGGGAGTCGAACCCATGTCCGAAAAGAGCTCAGTGTAGGTATCTCCGGGTGCAGGCGATCTACAACATTCCCGCCGCGCCACGCCGATCGTCAGGCTAGCGCTTTGGTAGCTTCATGAGTTCCTGCCGGTCCGCAAAGCTTAGGTCCGTTCAGGTGCTGTGTCTAAAGGACGCCCCGACCCCACACGACACAAGAGTGGGCGGAACGCGCAGCACTCAGGCTGCGAGCAACTGATAATTATTGTTGTCAGTTAATTTTTTTGGAGGAGTTATAGAGCAGTTCCCCCGCTGCTACCCGCTGCCCAGACCTCGCTCCCCCCGTCGAAACCTTTACGCCCCCTTATAAAGCACATCTTACGATGTGCGGAAAGCTGGGTTTTCTGCGGTGAGCCGCAGTCTGCAATTGGAATGCTTAATAGTACTTGCCGTTGGACTTCACAGCCCGGTCAATGGAGCGCTTTGCATCGCGCTGGGCGGCATCGGCACGCTTGTCGTACAGCTTTTTGCCCTTGCACAGGCCCACTTCCATTTTTACACGGCCATGCTTGAAATAAAGCGAGAGCGGCACCAGCGTATAGCCCTGCAGCTTGCACTGCTGGTGCAGACGCCGGATCTCACTTTTGTGTGCCAGAAGCCGTCGGACACGCATAGGGTCCTGATTGAACAGGTTGCCGTGGTCGTAGGGGCTGATGTGCATCCCCTTTACCAGCAGCTCGCCATTTTCAATATCTACCCAGCTGTCCTTCAGGTTGACCCCGCCGGCCCGCAGGCTTTTCACCTCGGTGCCTTTGAGCTCCACACCGGTCTCCAGCGCTTCCAGAACAAAATACTCGTGGCGCGCTTCGCGGTTGGTGGCGATGCTCTTGGTCGCCGGGCGTTCCTTTGTGGGTGCCATGCTGCGCGCCTCCTTTCTCCGTTCCGTTTGTTGTTTCAGTATACCATTTTTTTGCGGTAATGCAAGGGCTGTTTCTGACAGAATTGTAAATTTTTACAAACTCACAGCTCTCCCCGGCCGGAAAGTGCCCGGTACAGGGTGGTCTCGTCGGCGTATTCCAGGCTGGCACCTACCGGCAGACCGGAGGCAAGCCGGGTGACCCGGATGCCCAGCGGCTTGATGAGCTTTGCCAGATACATGGCGGTAGCCTCGCCCTCCACGGTGGGGTTCATGGCCATGATGACCTCCTTCACCGTATCGTCCTTCAGCCGCGCCAGCAGCTCCTTGACGGTCAGCTGCTCTGCACCCACACCGGCCAACGGATCCAGCAGACCGTGCAGCACATGGTACAGGCCGTTATACTCCCGGGTGCGCTCAAAGGCCTGCACGTCCCGGGGCTTTTCCACCACGCAGATCATCGAGGTGTCCCGCTTGGCGCTGGCGCACACCGGACACAGGTCAGCGTCCGTGTAGTTCTGGCAGATGCGGCACCGGTGCAGCCGGGTGTGTGCGCCGCGGATGGCGTCCGCCAGCGCCGCAGCATCCTTATCCGACATACTCAGCACCTGATAGGCCATGCGGGTAGCGCCCTTGCGGCCCACGCCCTGAAACTTGCCGAACTCTTCGATCAGCTTTTCCAGCGGTGCGGCAGTGTAGTCCATGGTATCTCCCCTTCCCGGCTCAGAGACCCGGAATGTTCAGGCCGCCGGTCAGCTTGCCCATCTCGGCTTCGGCGGTCTCGTCCACCTGCTTTACGGTGGCGTTGATGGCAGCAGCCACCATGTCTTCCAGCATCTCGATATCGTCCGGGTCCACGGCCTCGGGCTTGATGGTGATGGACAGCACCTCGTGCTTGCCGTTCATCTTTACGGTCACCATCTCACCGGCGGCGCTGCCGGTGTACTCGGCGGCTTCCAGCTCGGCCTGCTTGCTCTTCATGTCCTCCTGCATCTTCTGAGCCTGACGCATCAGGGCGTTCATATCGGGGCGGCCGTAGCCTGCGGGCATTCTTGCTTTCATAATGGCATTCTCCTTTATTATAAACAATTTTTATCGCTTTTTGCGGGCGGTATCCTCAATGCTGACCTCAAGCCCCAGTTTTTCCAGCGCTAAAAGGGACTGCTCTGCGTTAGAGGCGGTCTTTTCGGCAGCCTTGGGCTCGTAGGGGCCGATGGGTACCGGCACGCCGGATACCTCGGCGATCAGCTTTTTGATCAGCTTCTGGCTGTCCTTGTTCACCCGGATAAAATCCCGGAAGGTCTTGCCGCCGTCGATCAGCACACGGGTGCCGTCAAAGTAAGCCTTGGACTTGCGCAGATACATATACAGCATGGGGTCGATGCCTTCCAGCTTCTGCACGATCTGTCCCCAGTACGGAAAGGGGTTCGTGCCCTGCTGCGCCACGCTGCGGGGCTTGGTCAGCACCGGGTCGGCAGGGTGCTCCTGCGCCGGGGCTGGCGATTCCTCCGCTGCCGGAGCAGGCTGCGCGGGTTCTGCAGGGACAGATTGCTCCGGCTGGCTGACCGGCTCCGACTGCTCCGGTGGCGGTGCCTGCGGGGCAGGCTCGTCCCAAGGCAAAGCCGCTTCGCTCTGTTGTACCGGCGGTTCCTCTGGCATGGGCGGCAGCTCCTCCGCAGGGGCGGGTGGAGCTTCCTGCGCGGCAGGCTGCGGAGGGGTCTGCTGCACAGCAGGGGCAGGTTCTGCTACTGCTGCCGGGGTCTGGGGTGCAGCAGCTGCGGGGGCAGACTGCACCGGGGCGCTGGCAAAGGGCTGCACCGCTGCCGCAAAGGGACGGGGCGCTTCCGGCTGTGCCGCCCGGGCGGGAGCTGCCTGTACCACTGCCGCCTGCAGCTGCTGGGGCGGCTCGGACAGGCTGAACAGTGCCAGTTCCAGCTCAATGCGCTGGTCGCTGCCACGGGTCATGTGTTCCAGCGCCGTGCCAAGGGTGCGGATGGCGCGGATGGCTTCCCGCTGCCCCATCTCCGGGCCTTTTTGCAGGTACAGTGCCTCTTCCTCCGGCGAAACACCGGACAGCAGCGCCTGCCCGCCGGGCAGTGCCGCCAGCATCAGGGCGCGGTAGTGGGCGATCAATTCCTCGGTCAGGCGTTTCACGTCCACCGACTGCTGCCGCAGCTGTGCCAGCTGTGCCAGCGCGGCGGCAGCGTCCTGTGCTTCCAAGGCGTCAGAAATATGGAACAGGTAGCTGCGGTCGGTCACACCCGCCATGCGGCGCACTACGTCCGCGTCAATTTTGGCGGTAACTCCGGCGCAGGTGTCCAAAATGGACAGTGCATCACGCAGCGCACCATCGGCCAGACGGGCGATCAACTCTGCGCCGTCGGAGGTCAGCTCCAGCTTTTCCTCCCCGGCGATATACTCCACCCGCCGTGCGATATCCTCCGGCCCGATGCGGGTAAAATCGTACCGCTGGCAACGGGAGAGGATGGTGGCGGGCACTTTTTGTATTTCCGTCGTCGCCAGAATGAAGATGACGTGTGCGGGGGGCTCTTCCAGCGTTTTCAGCAGTGCATTAAAGGCCGCTGTGGACAGCATGTGCACCTCGTCGATGATATACACCTTATACTGGCAGGCGCTGGGGGTGTAGGCGGTCTCGTCCCGCAGGTCGCGGATATCATCCACGCCGTTGTTGGAGGCTGCGTCCATCTCCACCACGTCCAGTAGACTGCCGTTGTCGATGCCTTTGCAGATCTCGCACTCCCCGCAGGGGTCGCCACCCTCCGGGTGCAGACAGTTGACCGCCTTGGCAAAAATTTTGGCGCAGGTAGTCTTGCCGGTGCCGCGCACGCCGGTAAACAGATACGCATGACCTATGCGCCCTGCGGTGATCTGGTTTTTCAGGGCGGTCACGATGGCACGCTGGCCCACCACATCCTCAAACCGCTGGGGTCTCCATTTGCGGTAAAGCGCACGATACATGGCGATTTCTCCCCTTTCCCGGCCTTTGCGGCAAAAATAAAAGGACAGCGCACGACGGGGTTTTGTCCCCGCCTTGCGTAACTCGGCATACGGATGCAGGCTTACTGAAACGCACGAACGCACTGCTTAAGGCTGCTTGGTTCCCCACCTGACCTGGTTCACAGCGAGCCCATCGTACAGGACCCGCATCCGTATGCCGAACCACGCAGCAGGCGCTGTCCGACACATCCTTGTGGATGCTAAGATATTGTACCATAAACCCCGCCGGATTGCAAGAGGGGCACAGCTGGTTTTTGTCGTGTAAAAACGCCGCGCCGGACGATTTAAAATGGCCTCCGCTGCGCTCTGGCCATCGTTCAAGGAATTTCATTTTAATATTTGAGGTTGCGAAACGCCTGCGGGCGTTTCGCAACCTTTTTTTCACAGAAAGGAAATTATAAGCTGCCGGTTTTCCTTTACGACTCCTCCCGTAATAAGGATTCCTCTGAATATGCCCAGCAACGACGACGACCGCCGCCAGTGGCGGAAACAGGGAGGAGTTGCTGGGGCAGCAGCCAGCAAGACGCGAGTGCCGCCCAAGGCACGACGCGGATGCTGGGTGCCGCAACCCGGGAGCGGAGGGCATTCAAAATCATTTACGCAAAAAAGACCGCCGCACAAAAGTACGGCAGTCTTTGAAAAATCAAACGCTATTCAGCCGTTTGGCAGTTCAGGACTGGCAAGCGGTGATCAGGCTCATCTTATACACCTCGTCTGCGTTGCAGCCGCGGGACAGGTCGTTGATGGGCGCGTTCAGACCCTGCAGGATGGGGCCGTAGGCAGCGTAGCCGCCCAGACGCTGTGCGATCTTATAGCCGATGTTGCCGGCCTCGATGCAGGGGAAGATGAAGGTGTTGGCCTGACCAGCCACCTTGCTGCCCTTGCACTTGACCTGTGCCACCTCGGGAGCAACGGCTGCGTCAAACTGCAGCTCGCCGTCCACTGCCAGCTCAGGATCCATCTCCTGTGCCTTGATGGTAGCGTCGTGGCTCAGTGCCACGGTGCCGCCCTTGCCGGAGCCCTTGGTGGAGAAGCTCAGCACAGCCACCTTCGGGTCGATGCCGAACAGCTTTGCGGTGCGGGCAGTCTCCACAGCCACCTCTGCCAGCTTGGAAGCGGCAGAGATCTTGACCTCGCCGGTAGCCTTATCGACGGTATCGGTGTAATCAATGTTGACAGCGCAGTCGCCCATGGCAATGCGCTTCAGACCCTCTTCGCCGCAGTCACGGTCCAGAATAAAGCAGGAGCTCACCAGATGTGCGCCCTTCTTGGTCTTAACCAGCTGCAGAGCGGGACGGATGGTGTCGGCAGTGGAGTAGGTAGCGCCGCCCAGCAGGCAGTCAGCCTTGCCCATCTTCACCAGCATGGTGCCGAAGTAGTTGGACTTCTTCAGCAGTGCGGTGCACTCCTCAGCGGACTGCTTGCCCTTGCGCAGCTCCACCATGGTGCTGACCATCTCATCGAAACCGGCGTAGTTCTCCGGGTCGATGATCTCGGCAGCGGAAATATCAAAGTTACCGGCGGCGGCAGCAGCCTTGCACTCTGCCTCATTGCCCACCATAACGACCTTCAGCACACCCTCGGCCAGCAGCTTGCTTGCGGCCTCCAGAATGCGGGGGTCATTGCCCTCGGTGAACACGATCGTCTTGGGATTTGCCTTCAGCTGTGCTACCAGCGGTGCAAACATATCAGCCATTGTGATTACCTCCGAAAATGCTTTCCAAAATTTGCTCCCGTGTCTGTTGGACACAAGGATGCCTTTCTTCTTTATTCTAGCACAGACGGCAAAAAGTTCAAGACAAAATTGTGTTTTTGTGCTATATTTTAGGGGAGAAACCGCCATTTGATTTGTGAATAAAATATCATACTGGTTTTAAGGGATATTTTCCCCTGCAAATATAAAAAAGAACCCGTGTCGTTCACAGGCTCTATGGGCAGATGCTCCATCATGCAGTTTTCTTTACGAGGATGCTGTTCTCATACAGCTCGTGGGGCGCAACGTCCTGCCCCTCCGGCCATTCGATACCCACGCCGCCGGGCAGCAGCTGCACCGCATTGAAATAGCTTTCGTCTTTCAGCTGTCCGTACCATGGACCCGTTGCATAGGGTGCAACATCAAAGAGCTTCACCTCACCCGTTTCGTAGAACAGGCGTAGTTTCAAGGGGCTTACGGTCTCCACCTTGGTCAATTTTGGCTGCAACATAAGATCACTCCTTATTTCAAAGGGTCAATACGGAAGAACTGCTCACCATTGCTCAACAGCTTCCAATTCGCTTCCAGATCATCGTGGTGTATTACCACCCACGCTTCCAGCAGCTTCAGCTTGTTTTTAGGGCAATACCACATAATTCTAAGTGCCGATACGGCGAGTGAGGTGCGGCAGATGCTAAGCCAAAAGCGCAGATAATACTTTGTGTATTATCGAGCATTTTGGCAACGCAGATGCCGTGCCGCAGCCGCCGGAGTGGTGCTTAAGCCGTAAGGCGGGAATTGTGCGGTGTTGCCTTAGGAAAGCCGCCTTCCAAGATCGTCCCATCCAGCGTCATCACGATCTCTTCCCCGGAATATTCCGCATGGATATGCGGCATATTGTGTTTTCCACCCTGCTCTCGGTACATTCTGACGATGATGCCATAAAATATGCTTAATACCGGCATTTTACCCACTCCCTTCTTCAAGCTCATTTTATCATACGCAGGTGTTTTTTTCAAGAAACCAAGATAATCTCTTTTGGGTATTTGCCGTACTCTTGAATCTGTGTTATAGTTTACAATGTTGTAATTTGCAAATAAACCGCCAATCTGATTTTAAAGGAGATGTTCTCCATGGATATGGATACTTTAAAGGCCGAATGCCTTGCCTGTACCCGATGCGAGCTGTGCGCCACCCGGACGAACGTGGTGTTCGGGCAGGGCGTGCTGGACGCCGAGGTGCTGTTTGTGGGCGAGGGTCCCGGCCAGAGCGAGGACGAGCAGGGTCTGCCCTTTGTGGGGCGCAGCGGCCAGCTGCTGGACAAGTACCTGTTTGCCATCGACCTTGACCGCAAAAAGAACTGCTATATTGCCAACATCGTCAAGTGCCGCCCGCCCCAGAACCGCGACCCGCTTCCCGCCGAGAGTGAAGCCTGTATGCCATGGCTGCGGGAGCAGTTCCGGCTGCTGCAGCCTAAGATCGTGGTCTGCCTTGGGCGCATTGCCGCCCAGCGGATGATCCGGCAGGATTTTTCCGTCACCCGGGAGCACGGGCAGATCATTGAAAAAAGCGGCATCCTGTTTATGGGCACCTTCCACCCCGCCGCCCTGCTGCGCCAACCCCAGAACAAGCCCGAAGCCTTTGCGGACTTTACCGTGCTGCGGGACGCCATTGCCGCTGTGTGCGAGCATACCTATCATAAATAAGGACAGGAACCAACCGCACCGCTTTTGCATACTGTAAAGCAAAAGAGAGGTGTTTTTGTATGGAAAATTCCGTGCATCCTTCTGTGGATTTCTTTTTGGGCGCTACAACGCCCGCCGGGTTCAAGGGCTACTTTGCGCCGCTGCGCCGGGAGCCCGGGATGCAGCTGGTGCTGCTCAAAAGCGGGCCGGGCTGCGGCAAATCTACCCTGATGAAGCGGCTGGCGCGCGCCGCACAGGACAAAGGCGAACCCATCCAGCGCATCCACTGCGCCAGCGACCCCGACAGTCTGGATGGAGTGGTGTTTCTGCGCCAGAAGCGTGCCATCATCGACGCCACCGCGCCCCATGTGGTGGAGCCGGAAGCCCCCGGCGCAGACGAACGGGTGTTGAGTTTGTACCACACCATCGACGCCGATGCCCTGCACCCCCACAAGGACGAGGTGACCGCCCTGTTCGCCCGCAACCAGCTGCTGCGCAGCCGGGCGGCGCGGTATGTGGCCTCAGCGGGCAGCCTGCTGCTGGACAGCCGCCGCGCCGAAGCGTGCAGTGCCAACTTTGAAAAAGTGCGCCGCTACGTCAAGCGGCTGTGCACCCGCCTGTTGCCCCGCACTGAAGAGATGGGCTCTGAAGAGCTGCGGCTGCTCTCGGCCATCACGCCCAAGGGCGAGGTGTTCTATCAGGGCACAGTGCAGGCGCTGGCAGACAAATGCATCCTCTTCCGGGACGACTACGGGGCAGTCTCCCGCCTGCTGCTGGAGCTCATCCGCGCCGAGGCGCTGGCGCGGGGCTACCACATCATCACCTGCCCCTGCGCCATGCACCCGGAGGACAAGATTGACCACATTATCATCCCCTCCCTGCGGCTGGCGTTCCTGACCGACAACCGCTGGCATCCGGTGCGGCTGTCTGCGGCGCAGACCGTGCGGTGTAGCCGCTTTGTGGATAGGGAGAACCTTTCTGCCTGCCGTGCACGGCTGCGTTTCAACGAGCGCGCCGCCGCCGAACTGCTGGAACAGGCCTGTGCCCTGATGGCACAAGCAAAAAGCTGCCACGATGAACTGGAGACCTACTACCGTACCGCCGTGGACTTTGCACAGGTGGATGCCGCAGCCGCCCAGTGCATGGAGCTGTTCGGGGTAGGATAACGTAAACTACAACGGAGGTGAAACGCCTTGGCAAGCATCCATCTGCCCATCCGGCAGCTGGTGGAGTTTTTGCTGCGCACCGGCAGTATCGACGGCCGCTTTGCCGGCTTTGACCGCGCCAACGAGGGTGCACGCATCCACCGCAAGCTGCAAAAGGCCGCCGGGGAGGGGTATCAGGCCGAGGTATTCCTCAGCGCGGAGCGGGAAGCCTGCGGCATCGCCTTTACGCTGGAGGGCCGGGCAGACGGCATTTTCACCGACGAAAACGGCACCGTGACCATCGACGAGATCAAGACCACCACTGTTCCTTACGAGGAGATCACCGAGGAGCTGAACCCATGCCACTGGGCGCAGGGCATGGTGTATGCCGCCATTTACAGCAGCCAACAGGAGCTGGAAACGCTTGCCGTGCGGCTGACCTATTATCAGGTCGATACCGACCAAATTCAACGCTTTACCCGGCAGTTCTCCCGGCAGCAGCTGGAGCAGTTTTTGCAGCAGCTTTTAACGCAGTACGCCCCGTGGGCGCAGCGGCAGCTGGACTGGGACACCCTGCGCAGCCAGAGCCTTGCGGCGCTGCAATTCCCCTTTGCGGAATATCGCCCCGGGCAGCGGGCGCTGGCGGGCGAGGTGTACCGCGCCTGCCGTGCCGGAAAAAGCGCCGGCTGCAAGGGCGGCACCCGCGTTTTTTGTCAGGCGCCCACCGGCATCGGCAAGACCATGAGCGCGCTCTTCCCTGCCCTAAAGGCCATGGGCGCGGGCTGCGGCGCAAAGCTGTTCTACCTGACCGCCCGCAACACCACCCAAGCCGCCGCCGAGGACGCCATCGCGCGGCTGCGTACCGCCCAGCCCGGTCTCGCCCTGCGCAACGTGACTCTGACCGCCAAGGAAAAGGCTTGTCTGCACCCGGACGCCGAAGGCCACCCCGCCTGCCTGCCGGAGGTGTGTCCCTTTGCCAACGGCTACTACGACCGCCGCAAGGATGCGCTGGCGGCTTTGCTGGACGGCAGCGGCAGTTTCAGCCGCGCCGCGCTGGCAGACACCGCCCGGCAGTTCTCGGTGTGCCCCTTTGAGTTGGGGCTGGACTTGAGCGAGTGGTGCGATGTGGTCATCGGGGACTACAATTATCTGTTTGACCCTGTGGTGCACCTCAAGCGCTTTTTTGATGCCGCCGGGGACTGGCTGTTCCTCATTGACGAAGCACACAACCTGCCGGACAGAGCCCGCGCCATGTACTCGGCGCAGTTTGCCAAAAGCAGCCTGACCGAAGCAAAGCGGGCGCTGGGCAAGGGCAAAAGCAGCCTGAAAACCGCGCTGACCAAGGCGGATAAAGTCTTTCTGGCGGCGCGCAAGGCCTGCGCACAGGCTGCGCCCCGCACAGGTGCAGAGCCTGCCGGGGAGACCGAGCCTACGCAGGTGAGCCTGCTGCCCGCCGAGACCGTCCCGGATTTCGCCTTACCGGAGCCGCTGTATGCCCGGGATGGCACCGTGTTTTTGCAGCAGCTGCCTGCTGCCCTGCCCGCCGCTCTGCGGGCGGTGCACACCCCGTTACAAGACTGGCTGGAACAGAACCCCGAGGACCCCGCCCATGCGCAGCTGCTGGAGTTATACTTTGCCTTGCAGGACATCGCCCGCGCCGCCGACCGGTACGACAGCCATTTTGTCACCCAGCTTACCGCCCGGGGCAGCGAGCTGGAGCTGCATCTGCTCTGCTTAGACCCCGCGCCTTTTGTGGACGCCAGTCTGGCGGCAGGGCGCAGCGCGGCGCTGTTCAGTGCCACTTTGACCCCGCCCGCTTTCTACCGCAACGTACTGGGCTGCGCCAATGCCCGGGCGGTGGCGCTGCCAAGCCCCTTCCCGCCGGAAAATCTGGGGCTGTTCTGTCTGCCGGGCATCTCCACCCGCTACCGCCAGCGGGAAGCCAGCGTGCCCGCCGTAGCCGATGCGCTGGCGGCGCTGGCAAAGGGCAAGACCGGCAACTATCTGGCGTTTTTCCCCAGCTACGCCTATTTGCAGCAGGTGTACGAAGCCTTTGCCGCCCGCTGGCCGGACATTCCCACCCTTGTGCAGCAGCGCAGTCTGGACGATGCCGGGCGCGCGGAGTTTCTGGCGCAGTTTGTGCCCCGCCCCGCGGAGACGCTGCTGGGCTTTGCCGTGATGGGCGGCATCTTTGGCGAAGGGGTAGACCTTGTGGGCGACCGGCTCATCGGCTGCGCCATCGTGGGGGTGGGTCTGCCGCAGGTGAACCCCCGGCAGGAGATGCTGCGCCGGTATTACGAGGAGCAGTCCGGCTGCGGCTTCGACTACGCCTACCGCTACCCGGGCATGAACAAGGTGCTGCAAGCCGCCGGGCGGGTGGTGCGCACCCCACAGGACAAAGGCGTGGTGCTGCTTTTGGACGACCGCTTTGCGCAGCCCGACACCGCCCGTCTGTTCCCGCCGCACTGGCAACACATCCAGTATCTGCCCGGTACCGCCGCGCTGGAAACGGCGCTGGCAACGTTCTGGGATGTATAAAACCGCAAAAGGAGTTGTTGCATCATGTGCAACAACTCCTTTTTGCTATAACCTTAATACTCCACGCCCTTCCGTGCGGCAATGCCCTTCTGGTAGGGGTGGCGGCGGCAGCACATCTCGGTAAGGTAATCTGCAGCGTCCAGCATCCACCCGGGGGCTGCGTGGGCGGTCAGGACGCACTCCTGCCCGGCGGGGCGGTGCAGCACCGCCTGCTGCAACAGGGCTTTATCCACCATGTCCAGTTCCCACGCGCTGCCGGCTTCATCCAGCACCAGCATATCACAGGGCTGCGCCAGCGCCGCCGCAAGGTTTTTGTTTTGCAAAGCGCGGGTAGCGGCCCTTTCGACTTCGTTCATCTGAAAGACGAATTTCTGCCCGGCCTTGCCCCGGTAAACGGTGGCACCCAGCTGCTCCAGCAGCGGGATCTCGCCGCTCTGCCCGCCCTTTAAAAACTGCACGATGACCACACGTTTTCCGCTGCCCAGTGCCCGCAGGGCAAGCCCCATGGCGGCTGTGGTCTTGCCCTTACCGTCGCCGTAATACAGATGCAAAAGGCCTAAGCTTTCCATCGTCTTTCTCCTTTTTTGTAGCAAAAGGCACCCGCAGCCCTGCGCTTGGCAGAACGGCTGCGGATGCCTTGTTATTTATACTTTGCCTTTACTGGTACAGCGGGAACTCCCGGGTCAGGCGCAGGACGCGGGCGCTGATCTCGTCCTTCTTTTCCTCATAGTGCCAGATGCAGTCTGCAATGCAGTCCGCGATCACCTGCATCTCGGCTGCGCCCATGCCGCGGGTGGTGACAGCCGGGGTGCCCAGACGCACGCCGGAGGTCACAAAGGGGCTGCGGGTCTCGCCGGGGACGGTGTTCTTGTTGGCGGTGATGTGCACGCTGTCCAGACGCTGCTCCAGGTCTTTGCCGGTGCATTCCTCGTCCCGCAGGTCAATGAGCATCAGGTGGTTGTCGGTGCCGCCGGATACAAGCTTGACCCCGTGCTGCTGCAAAGCCGAAGCCAGCGCCTGTGCATTTTCCACGATCTTGCGGGCGTATTCCTTGAACTCCGGCTTCAGTGCCTCGCCAAAGCAGACGGCTTTTGCTGCAATCACGTGCTCCAGCGGGCCGCCCTGCGTGCCGGGGAACACTGCCGAGTTGATGCGCTTGGCAATGATGGGGTTGTTGGTCAAAATCAGGCCACCGCGAGGTCCGCGCAGGGTCTTGTGGGTGGTGGTGGTCACCACATCGGCGTAGGGTACGGGGCTCTGGTGCTGACCGCCCGCCACCAGACCGGCAATGTGCGCCATATCCACCATCAGATATGCGCCGTAGCCGTGGGCGATCTCGGCCAGCTTTTCAAAGTCGATGGCGCGGGGGTAGGCAGAAGCGCCCGCCACCAGCATCTTGGGGCGCACCTTGCGCACCTGCTTTTCCAGTTCGGCGTAGTCGATGACGCCGTCTGCGCCGACACCGTAGGAGATGAAGTGGTAGTTTTTACCGGACATATTCACCGGAGAACCGTGGGTCAGGTGACCGCCCTGCGAAAGGTCCATGCCCATGACGGTATCTCCCAGCTCCAGCAGGGCAAAATACACGGCAAGGTTGGCCTGTGCACCGGAATGGGGCTGGACGTTGGCGTACTTTGCCCCGAACAGCTGGCAGGCACGCTGGATGGCAATATTCTCCACCTCGTCCACATAGACGCAGCCGCCGTAGTAGCGCTTGCCGGGCAGACCCTCGGCGTACTTGTTGGTCAGCACGCTGCCCATGGCTGCCATCACGGCGGGCGAGACGATGTTCTCGCTGGCGATCAGCTCAATATTCTCGCGCTGACGGGTCAGCTCCCGCTCCATGGCTGCGCCCAGTTCCGGGTCGGCTGCATTGACCATGCCGATGGTGTCCATCATATCCTTGTACATTTTCCTTGCCCCTCTCCACAAAATGTTGCAGGTTCTCTCAGCGCAGCGCCCGCGCGGCGCTTGCTGCTGTAAGATAATCATAGCAGAAAGCGGCAGTGGCTTCAATCCTCTTTTCGCCAAAAGGCTTGCTTTTTTTGTCTGAAGTGTTTATTATGTTTGTATAAAAATGCGTTGTCGATTTTGTATATTTTTCAAGTTTCTTCCCCCACAGGTGAAGCGAGGTGTTTTGTATGACCATTGCCGAGGAAAAGCAGGCGCAGCGCGCTGCAGGCCGTGCCGCCCGCAAAGCGCTGGATGCACCGCAGCGCGCCGCCGCCAATGCGGCGCTGTGCCGCCGGGTGCTGGAACTGGACGCCTACCGCACCGCCCATACCCTTTTGCTCTACGCAGCCTTTGGAGGCGAAGCCGACCTTGCCGCCGTGGCTGCCGAGGCCGCACGGCAGGGCAAGACGGTGGCCTATCCGGTGTGCGGCGAGGGCTTTTCCCTTACCGCAGCCGTGCCGGGCGCGGACGGCTGGGCGGTGGGACAATACGGCATCCGCACGCCGGTGCCGGAGCGCTCTACCCTTTTGCAGCCGGAGCGGCTGGATCTGGTGCTGGTGCCCTGCACCGCCTTTGACGCAGACTGCCGCCGGGTGGGCATGGGCAAGGGCTACTACGACCGCTACCTGCCCCGCTGCACCCGGGCGGTGAAGATCGGCATCGCATTGGAAGCTCAGCGCGTCCCCCGCGCCGCCGTGGACGCCCACGACCAGCGGCTGGACGCCTTTGTAACAGAGAGGGGTATCTACACATGGAAATGAACGATCTAAGCTGCGCGCAGTTTCTGGCACAGCTTGCCAGCAAAGCGCCCACGCCGGGCGGCGGCGGCACGGCCGCGCTGGTGGGCGCTGCCGGTGTGGCGCTGGGCAACATGGTGGGATGTCTGACCACCGGCAAAAAGAAGTACGCCGTCGTGGAAGCGGACATTCAGGCACTGAACGCCCGGGCTGAAGCCCTTCGGCTGGAGCTGGAAGCGCTGGTACAGGCCGATGCCGATGCCTTTGCGCCACTGGCTGTGGCCTACGGCCTGCCCAAGGATACCCCGGAGCAGGCCGCGCACAAGGCCGCTATACTGGAAGCCGCATTGGACAGCGCAAGCGCCGTGCCGCTGCAGATCATGGAAAAGTGCGCCGAGGGCATCGCGCTGGCCGGACAGTACGCCGCCAAGGGCAGCGTGCTGGCGGTGTCGGACGCAGGGTGTGCCGCCGTGCTGTGCAAGGCCGCCCTGCAAGCCGCAAGCCTGAATGTATTCATCAATACAAAACTGATGGCAGACCGCGCCCGCGCCGCCGCGCTGAACGCCCGGGCAGACGCATTGCTTGCAGAGTTTGTGCCCCGGGCAGACGAAGTATTCACCGCCGTCAGCGGAAAACTCCGCAATAAATAATATCACAAATGAGGGAAAGTATATGGCAACGATTTTAAAGGGCGCGCCGGTGGTGGCCGCCATGAACGAGCGCAACGCTTTGCTCTGCGAGCAGTTGAAAGCCAAAGGCATCACCCCCACGCTGGCCGTGGTGCGGGTGGGCGAGCGGGAGGACGACCTCTCCTACGAGCGGGGCGTAATGACCCGCTGCGGTAAGGTGGGCGTTGCCGTCCGGCAGTTTGTGCTGCCCGCCGATGCCACGCAGGAGCAGCTGCTCCGGGTACTGGACGAGGTGAACACAGACGACGGCATCCACGGCTGTCTTTTGTTCCGTCCCCTGCTCAAGCAGTTCGATGACCGCACCGTCCGCGCCGCCCTGCGCCCGGAAAAGGACGTTGACGGCATTACGGACGCTTCGCTGGCTGGGGTGTTCACGAATACCGATTTAGGCTATGCCCCCTGCACCGCGCAGGCCTGCATGGAAATTTTGAAGTATTATAGCGTCCCCCTTTCCGGCAAACGTGCCGTGGTGGTGGGACGCAGCCTTGTGGTGGGCAAGCCCGCCGCCATGATGCTGGACCGGGAAAACGCCACCGTTACCCTGTGCAACTCCCGCACCCGGAACCTGCCGGAGGTGTGCAAGCAGGCCGACATCGTGGTGGTCGCCATAGGCAAAATGGCCGCTGTGGGCGCAGACTGCCTGCGGGCAGGCCAGACGGTCGTGGACGTGGGCATCCATGTGAACGAGGAGGGCAAGCTGTGCGGTGACGTGCAGTTTGCCGCCGCAGAGCCGGTGGTGGACGCCATCACCCCCGTACCCGGCGGCGTGGGCACCGTGACCACCTCGGTGCTGGTAGGGCATGTGGTGCAGGCGGCGTGCAAAAAAGCCGGAGTGGAATGCTGAGAAGATCGTTTTAAGACAGAGCAAGCCCGGAAAGTCCTCAGACTTTCCGGGCTTGTATTTTTACGGGCGGAATTGTAACGGGTATCAGCCCCGCACAAGGAGCAGCAGCAGGGCCGAGGCCACACACTGCAGGATGAGCCAGCGGGCTACCACCTGCTCGTCGCTCCAGCCCTTGCGCTTGCGCACATGGTCGTGGAGGGGTGTCAGGGTGTTTTTCAAAATCCAGATGTGCAGAAAACGCTTCAGGCTGATCTTCAAAATGCCCAAACTGCCGTCTGCGATGAACACAATGGCGGCAAGCAAAAAAGCAAACGGATGACCGCACTTGAGCGACAGCATGGCGATGAAAAAGCCCATGGCGCGGCTGCCGGCATCGCCCATCAGCAGGCTGGAGGGCTTGGCGTTGAGCCACAGGTAGGCCAGCAGCGCACCAATGAACACCACACCGGCGGTGGCGTAGGTGCCCAGTTCGGTCTTATAAGCCAGCAGGTAGGTGCCAATGGTCACCACTGCCAGACTGGCGGAAAGGCCGTCCACACCGTCGGTACAGTTGACCACGTTGATGCTTGCCCAGATAAGGATGACGATGAGCAGCAGGTACACCGCGTAGGACAGCGTGAAGCTCCACTGCAAAAAGTGCACCCCGCAGCCGTTGAAGTTCAGGTAGGTGACGCCCGCCAGCACCGCAATGACAAAATCGATGATGCCTTTTTTGTACTCATTCCAGGCAGTTTCGGCGGCATCGTCCAGATAGCCGGAGAGCATGGAGGCGATGAGCAGCACATTGTACACCACATACTCTGTGTTGAAGGGCAGAAACGCCAGTGACACCAGTGCGATGCACAGCACAAAGATCAGTCCAGAGCCTCGCGCCTTGCCCTTGGAAAGCTCGCCGTTCACCGCAAAGGCGCGACCGTGGTCGTGGGGCAGTTTATCGCGGAAAATGGAATCCGTCAGGGCGGTCAGGGCAAACGCCAGCAAAAATGCCATGGCATCCACGCCCCGCTGCCCGATGACAGAGGTAAGCATTTGGATCATAAGATAACATTCCTCTTTCTTTCTGTATAGTACGTTGTGAGTGTATCACGCCCTTGCCCAAAAATCAATCCCGGCGGCAAAATTCGCTGCGGATTGACTTTTCTCCTGCGGCTCTTTATAATAATGTATTAGTCTGTAGTTTTCACTCACAACGCAGGAGGTTCCATGTCCATTACACTTGAGCAGCTCTCTGCCCGGATGCGGCAGGGCGAGCAGGTGCCGCTGCGCCACACCGCACAGGTGGCGCTGACGCTGAGCATCCCTTCCATTTTGCAGCAGATCGTGGTCACCGCCATGGAGTACATCGACGCCGCCATGGTGGGACATATCGGTGCCGCCGCCACTGCCTCCATTGGCATCGTCAGTTCCAGCACATGGCTGCTGCACGGGATGCTGGCCGGGCTGTGCATGGCGTTTTCCATTCAGGTGGCGCAGTATCTGGGCGCAGACCGCCAGCAGGACGCCCGGGGCGTTTTGCGGCAGTCTATGCTGTTCAATCTGGCGGTAGGTCTTGCGGCAGCGGCCTTTGGCGTGGGCATCAGCCGGTTTCTGCCCGGATGGCTGGGCGCAGACACGGCATTGCAGACAAACGCTTCGGCCTATTTTGCCATCTGGTCGGCTTCCCTGCCCTTCATCATGGCCATGGGCACCTATGCCGCCATGCTGCGCTCCACCGGCGATGCCCTGACCCCCGGCCTGATCAGCGTGTTCACCTGCGTGCTGGACATCATCTTCAACTTTTTCCTCATTAACCCCACCCGGGAGATGACGGTGTTTGGCCAGAACCTCACGGTCTGGGGGCTGGGCTGGGGCGTGCCGGGCGCGGCGCTGGGCACAGCCCTTGCCAACGCCGTGGGCGGCACGCTGGCGCTGGGCGTTCTGCTGCTGCGGGACGGCCCGCTGTACATCCGCAAGCCCGGCTCTTGGCACATTACCCGCGCCTGCCTGCACAACGTATGGAAGGTGGGCGCACCGCTGGCGGCAGAGCGCGCTGCCCTATCCTCGGCACAGGTGCTGCTGGTGCGCATCGTGTCCGGGCTGGGCACTACCGCCATTGCCGCCAACAGTCTGGGGGTCAGCGCCGAGAGCCTGTGCTACATGGCGGGCTACGGCATTCAGGACGCCGCTCTTGCGCTGGTGGGACAGGCCGTTGGCGCAAACCGCCGTGACATGGCCAAGCGCTTTGCATGGCTGTGCACCGCCATGGGCATGGGCATCATGGCGCTTACCGGCGTGGGGCTGTATGTGTTTGCTCCGCAGCTGATGGGCATCTTCACCGCCGACGCCGCCGTCATTGCGCTGGGCGCGCAGGTGCTGCGCATCGAAGCCTTTGCCGAGCCGATGTTCGGGGCAAGCATCGTGGCCAGCGGCTCCATGCAGGGCGCAGGCGACAGCACTGGCTGCTTTGTGCTGAACCTTGTCAGTATGTGGGGCGTGCGGCTGACCTTGGCGGTTCTGCTGGCTCCCCGCTTTGGGCTGGTGGGCGTATGGGTGGCCATGTGCGCCGAGCTTTGCACCCGCGGCGTACTGTTTTTGCTGCGCATGGCGCGGGGCAAATGGCTGGATAAGGGCGCGCTGGCGTAAATCAACCGTCGGGCGGGAAGCTTCCTCCTCGGACACGACTCGGGCCATTCCATCGCCCGCCCTACCGCCTGCGGCGGCAGGGGCCCACCCCAGCGGACGGTCCTCGGAGAAACTTCCCGCCTAACGGCTGTCTATACAATCAAAAAAGCCGAAACAACCTTGCAGTTGCTTCGGCTTTTTGTATGCCTAAAGAACTAAGAAAAATCACTTGCGGCCGTGCAGGATGGGAGACAGGGGCTTATAGATCAGCAGGCACAACACGGCATCCAGCAGACCCTTGACCAGCGTGAAGGGCATATTAAAGATCACAAGGCACTTGATCAGGCTGTCGGCAGAGGGCAGAATGGCCTGATACATCCCCAGAATGGCTTCCAGCGGCATGTGGTAGAACTGTACATAGGCCGGGTAGGTGATGAAGTAGTTGGAGGGCACGCTGAACACCGCCATGACGGCTGCACCGGCAATGGCGCCCAGAATAGCGGTCTTGCGGCTCTTGTGGCGCTTATAGACAAAGCCCGCCACAGCGGAGAACACCGCACCCAGCATAAAGTTGCACAGCTCGCCCACGCAGGCGGTGGAGGTGCCCTTGATGATGATGTGCAGCAGGTTCTTCATAAAGCTGATGACCACGCCGTACACCGGGCCCAGTGCAAAGGCGCCCAGCAGGGCGGGCAGGTCGGAGAAGTCCATCTTGACAAAGGACGGGATGAGCATCGGCAGCGGGAACTCGATGAACATCAGGATAAAGGCGACCGCGCTGAGCATGGCTGCAACGGTCAGGTTGTGGGTGGTATTCTTTTTCATGGTAGTTGTCCTCCCCGGGGTGTACTCCCCGTTCAAATTTGTTCGGAAAGCCCTTTTCGCGCTGGATCGAACCGGAAAGACAAACCAAAAAGCGCCCTGCTGCAACCAAAAAACTGCAACAGGGCGCACAGACGCAATTTGCCTGCCGTTTCTTGCATCCGGACTATACCGTTGGTCCCGGAGTTGCACCGGGTCAGCACCCTTGCGGGTGGTCGCGGACTTTACCGCCAGTGGGGAATTGCACCCCGCCCTGAAACGAACTTTCTGGCCTAGAGTATAGCGCGGTGCTGCGGCGCTGTCAAGTCCCCTTTTCGAAAAGTTTGCACATTTTTTATCAAAGTGTGTTTTCACCTTTCTTTCCTTGCCCCGGGCGGCAGAGTATGCTATCATAATATGCGTTGTGAAAAAACACAGGAGGTTTTCCATGATTTTCTCGATCCGTGGCCTTGGTTTTGAACTGGGCTCTCTTCTGCTGGAAGGCTGGGCAGCCTTTGCCGCCCGTGTGGTATGCGCGGCGCTGTTGCTGGTGCTTGGCTGGCTGGCGCGGCAGCTTTTGTCCCGCAAAGTGTGCCCTGCCCTGCTGCGCCGCAGCTGGCGGCTGGCTGGTACGCCCATTCTGCTGCGCAGCTTTGCCGTGCCGGTGCAGCGGCTCACCCTTGCGGCGTTCATCTATGCCGCAGCGGCCAGCCTGCCGTGGGCCATTCCCGGCGTAAGTAAATTTCTGCTCACAGTCTTTGAGCTGGCCGCCACCTTTTTTGTGTGTCAGGGACTGTACGCCGCCGCCGACCTTACCGACCTTTTGCTGGCAAACTGCGGCGAGGAGGTGCGCGCCAACCGCACCCTGACCACCCTGCTGAACAAGGTGTACAAAGTTCTCATCGTGGTGCTGGGCATTATGACCATGGCACAGGAGACCGGCCTGCCGGTGGGCAGCATCGTAGCCAGTGCGGGTCTTGTCGGTCTGACCATCTCTCTGGCGGCACAGGACAGCGCCAAAAATCTGTTCAGCGGGCTGGTCATCCTGCTGGACCGGCCCTTTTCCATCGGTGACTGGATCTCCGTGGGTGATGTTTCCGGCGAGGTTGTGGACATCAACTTCCGCTCCACCAAAGTCCGCGCACTGGATAACTCGGTGTACATCCTGACCAACAGCACGGTCAGCTCTGCCACCATCAACAACGGTACTTTGCGTAACAAGCGGCTGTACCGCTTCACCCTCGGGGTCACCTACGACACCACCCGTCCCCAACTGGAACAGCTGATGACAGACCTGACCGCCATGCTCAAGGCCAGCCCCTACACCTACGAGGACTCGGTGCTGGTGGAGCTGAGCGGCTTTGGGGCTTCCAGCATCGACCTGCTGGTGTCTGCCTACCTGCGTACCGCCGACATGACCCGCTTTTTGCAGATGCAGAACGATTTGAATCTCGACCTGATGGACGTGATGCAGAAAAACGGCGTGGACTTCGCCTTTCCCTCCACCACCGTGTATCTGGAAAAGAACAGCGAAAACTAAAAGACGATCCAGAATGGCCGCCGCCTGCGCTTTGGCCATCTTCAGCGGAAGTCTATTTATACTTCACGTTTGCCGCGGCCTGTGGGTTGCGGCAAACGCATTTTCACGGATCAAATCAAAGAAACGCCTGTTTTGTTGTAAAAAGCAGGCGCTTTTGCCCTATGATTTCCCATCCGGTCATGTTATTCTTATAGCGCACCCGCATACACTGCGGGGCACGCCATCAAATCATCTGCGGAGGAACTCTTCCTATGACACAGCTTTTGCTGCCTATTATTTACCTGGCTTTTATCAGCCTTGGCCTGCCGGATTCCCTGCTGGGGTCTGCATGGCCCACCATGTACCCCCAGCTGGGCATCCCCTTTTCCTACGCGGGCATCCTGTCCATGATCATCTCGCTGGGCACCATCGTTTCCAGCCTGAACAGCGACCGGCTCACCCGGGCGCTGGGCACGGGCAGAGTGACCGCCCTTAGCGTGGGCATGACCGCTGCGGCGCTGTTCGGTTTCTCGGTCTCCGGCCAGTTCTGGATGCTCTGTCTGTGGGCTGTCCCCTACGGTCTGGGTGCGGGCAGCGTGGATGCCGCCCTGAACAACTATGTTGCCCTGCATTACGAGAGCCGCCACATGAGTTGGCTACACTGTATGTGGGGCGTGGGCACCACCATCGGCCCGGTGGTGATGGGCGCGGCGCTTTCCGGCGGGCTGGGCTGGAACAGCGGCTACCGGTGCATCGCCCTGTTCCAGATCGCACTTTCTGCCGTGCTTTTTTGCAGCCTGCCCCTGTGGCGCAAACGCCCCGATGCCGCCCCGGACGGCACCGTGCCCAAGGCGCTGACCCTGCCGCAGGTGTTCGCGCTGCCGGGCGCAAAGGAAGTGATGCTCTGCTTCTTCTGCTACTGCGCACTGGAGACCACCGCTGGGCTCTGGGCAAGCAGCTACCTGACCCTTGTGCGGCAGGTGCCCGCCCAGACGGCTGCCAGCTTTGCCAGCCTGTTCTATATCGGCATCACGGTGGGGCGGGGCGTCTGCGGCTTTCTGACCTTAAAGCTGAGCGATGACCAGATGATCCGTCTGGGGTTTGCGGTGCTGGGCGTGGGCATTGCTGCCCTGCTGCTGCCCGGGACACAGGTCTTTGCGCTGGCAGGGCTTGTGCTGGTAGGGCTGGGCTGTGCGCCCATCTACCCCAGCGTCATCCACTCCACCCCGGCGCACTTCGGCGCACAGAATTCTCAGGCCGTCATCGGTATCCAAATGAGCAGCGCCTATGTGGGCAATCTTGCCATGCCGCCGCTGTTCGGTCTGCTTGCCAACAACATCACCCCGGCGCTATTCCCCTTCTATCTGCTGGTATTTCTGGTGCTGATGGCGCTGATGCACCGGCAGCTGGTACGCAAAACCAGCTGCTGAGCTTTTACCCTTTTTCAAAACCGCCATTCTCTTTTTTCGTATACAGCAACACCAGAAAGGCCCGCGCTGTTTGGAGCAGCACGGGCCTTTCTGGTTTCTATGGACTTCCCGGGGATCGAAAGATGTGGAGAATGGCGTCTCCTTATGCCTGCAGCACTTTACCGGCGTATTTCAGCGCTTCGCGGCAGGTCTCTTTCCAGGTCGTCCAAGCGTGGATACCGCCCTCATAGGGCACATATTCCACTTCTGCTACCTGGCTCAGTTTTTCGACAAATGCTTCCACATCAGCCGGGGGCACCACCGTGTCCTCAGTGCCATGGATGGCATAGAACTTTACCGGGCTGTTGGCAACGGTATAGGAAGCAAGGAAGGCTACCGGATGTTCTGCGTCCCAGGTTGCCTGGTCAAAGTTGTTGAACAGATGCAGCGAAGAGCAGGCATTGCCCTGACTATTGCGCCAGACTGCCGGGGACATCATCAGTGCCGCCGAGAACATCTGCGGATATTTCACTGCAAAGCGGGCTGCACCATAACCACCCATGGAAATGCCGCCGATGATGCGGCCTTCCTTGCTGGCCAACGTGTTGTAAGTTTTGTCGATAAACGGGATCAGATCATGGATGATGGCCGTTTCCATGGCAAGGCCGGGTCCATCGTAATAAAAGGAGTTGTAACCATCAATGAACACTGCAATGCACTCGGGCAGTTCCCCGCTTCCGATCAGATCGTTGAGGATATCCGGTGTGGAGAAACGCTCGATCATATTGAGTTGATGGCCGCCTACGCCGTGCATCAGGTAAATGACCGGATAGGCCTGTGCCTTGTTGTTTTCATCGTAGCTGGCAGGCAGATAAACCGAATAGTTGCAGTCCTGCTTCAGTGTCTCGGAGTACCAGAACAGCGTTTTGCGGGTGCCCGCATAGGTAGTCTTGGGCGTTTTCTGCTTTTTGAACAGGAAATCCAAGCAGTTGGCATCCTCCTGCGGTGCAGCGGCACTGGCGGTGCACACATTAAGTGCCATCATGCCAAGACCAGCAGCACCCGCTTTCAGAAAAGTTTTACGAGAGAATTTGGTAGCCATAAAAAGTTCCTCCTTTAAATCAATCGTTTTCTTATACATCTTTCAGACAGCCTGCTTTTTGTACTGCAGTACTGTGTCGTGTTCTGTTTTCAGAACTTATTGAGCATCTTTTTCAGCTTTGCCAGCTCCTCTGCGTCGCGGGTGTCATCCAGCAGGGTGAGGGCATCGTTGAAATAGTTGCGGTCCATGTAGGAGTGGGTGGCATTGGCGTGGGCAGCCATAGCCTCCAGCACAGCGTAGCCGGAGCGCACCAGCGGGTGGGTGGCAGGCACGCTGCCGCCCTCGGCTACCAGCGCAAACTTGCTTTCCGCCATATCCTCCAGCAGGGCGCTGTAGGCGTTGTTGGGGTCGGTGCCGTGGTTCTGCAATCCCTGATACAGCAGCTGTGCCACAAAGCCCAGCGTAGAAGCCGTATACCAGTTGCCGTTGAAATTATTGGGGTTCGCGGCCTTATCGGTGACCGGAGAGTTGATCTTGTTGGTCAGGTACACCACCACCAGGTTCTCCACGGGGTCGATCATGGTCAGCGTACCGGTCCAGCCCTGATGGCCAATGGTATTGGAGGGTGCCTGCGTACCGAAATACCAGCAGCGCTGGTTGTCGCCCTCACGCCACCAGCCCAGACCCCAGTTGGCAGCGTCCTCCTTCTTGGGTGCGGTAAAGGCGTCCATCACGTTGCGGGAGAAGTAGCGGTTCTCGCCGTAGCCGCCGGTCAGCATGACAGAGGCCAGTTTTGCCAGCTCGGTAGCGTTGGAGAACAGGCCTGCATGGCCGGAAATACCACCCATCGCGTAGTAGCACTTCTCGTCGTGCACCTGGCCCTGAATGGTAGCGGTGCGCACGCCGGTGAAGGAGATGGCACCATCGCGGGTGTTGCCGTTCAGCTCGGTGGCGGCGCAGTCGTTGGCGGCAAAGCCGTTCAGCAGGGGGTTGTAGGTGGTGTGGGTCAGGCCCATGGGGTCCCAGAAGGTCTCCTTCAGGAAAGCGTCCAGCCCCTTGCCGGTAATGGCTTCAATGGCAAAGGCCAGCAGCATATAGTCCACGTCGGAGTAAACGGTCTTGGTGCCGGGTTTATACATCAGCGGGGTCTTGAAGATGGACTTGAGGGTAGCGGCGCGGGTTGCAGCGCTGCCGTCCCAACCGGAGAAGAGCAGGTTGGTGGCACCGGGAACGGTCTTTTGAGAGCACTGGTCAAAGGAATCGTTGTGGTACTGGGGGTCTGCAGGGAAGCCTGCCTGATGGCGCAGGATATCGCGCAGGGTCAGTTCTGCCTTCCACTGCTTGTTGACCTTCAGGCCCGGGTTCTCGTAGCCGTTGTAGGTAATGTCGATGGTGTCCTCCACAAAGGCGCTGCCCAGCAGGTCTACCAGACGGCTGTCCAAATTGGCCTTGCCCTGCGTGACGAGGTACTGTAATGCGTAGTTTGCAGTGTACATCTTGGTGTTGGAGGCCAGATCGTACAGGGTATCGTTGGTCACAGCCGGACTGTCGGTCTTGGGGGTGCCGTCCGGATTATAGGAGTTCACCTTGCCCCATGCGTTCTGATACACCAGCTTGCCGTTTTTCACAACAGCCATCTGTGCGCTGGGGAAGCCGTTGTTCACATCTGCCTGAATGATCTGCTCCAGCAGTTCCAGTGCATCGCGGTCGATACCCACGTCCTGCAGGCTGCCCTCCTGCACGGTGGGGTAGCCCACCCGCACGGTCACCTTTTTGCCGCGGGGACGGATGCCGCCCACCTGAATGGTGTTGCGGCCGTTGATGGTCTGGCCGGAAATGTCCACGTTCCACACGCCGCCTGCCGCCATGGCAGCGGTGTTGATCTGGCGGTTATTGACGAACAGGTTAAAACCGGTCACGCCCGCCTCGGGCTCCACGCACAGCGTTCCCTGCCCTGCGTAGCCCACAAAGGTGTACATGTGGTTCATGGCCAGCGTATCGTCCAGACCTTTCCAGTTGGGGAACACCGGCTCGCCCTGCCAGCCGCCGCTCACGCTGCCGCGGCTGGTCACCTTGACCGAGGCCGCCTTTTTAGGGACGAGGTTCAGGGAGTTGGTATCCTCCGCTGCGGCGGCTGCGGGCTCGGCAGCAGAGGCTGCCCCGGCGGTGCACACGTTGAGCGCCATCATGCCCAGACCGGCAACGCTGCCCTTCAGGAACGTTTTACGGGAAAATTTGGTTGACATGGTAAGGTCCTCCCATTCTTTTTGCCGCAATGCGACAATATGCCTGTATTCGTGCTTTTTTGTCCCGCAGCAGCGGGACTGCCTTGTGCCCCGAATTGTACGCGAGATGAAACAAAATGTCAATCACGTTTTCATCTTGTGGCACAAAGTTTTGCGTTTCTCAGTTTTTCGCCTATTTTGGCACATTGTTTTACGTTTTGTTTCAAATTTTCATGCGTTTTGTATACAACCAGCCGCAAAAATGCGTAAAAAAAGCCGCCGCACAAATGAACTGCACCCCATTTGTTAGACAGTATGGTATACTGTTTAGGAAATGGGGTGT
>ERZ773165.575-NODE-575-length-26858-cov-13.680110_pt1 | contig 26858 bp, 20 predicted proteins | sample MGYA00581003_ERZ773165 | MGnify/ENA primary metagenome ERZ773165 (study PRJEB29015, sample SAMEA2737817) | human gut metagenome | biome: human gut; feature: human-associated habitat; material: faeces | place: China | collected 2012 ... | reverse complement strand
AAACGGAAAAAGACAATAAATATTTTATGTAAACTAATTTTGCTCACTTACTTAAGCAATTGTTTGTTATTTGGAAGTCGAAGACAAGGGATTTCCGTAACTGATGCCATTGGCGTTACTATAAGGAATTGCAAAATCTATAATATATCAGGAACAAAACCTGGATTTGCAATAGATGTAGAACCTAATAAAAATTGTATTGTTACGAATGTCTTGATAGAAAACAACATTTTGTATAAATGTAATGGAGGAATCGAACTAAATGGACATGCAACCAATGCAATTGTGAAAGATGTCAAAGTTCGTCATTGCATAATTCAAGATATGAAAGAAAAGTATACAGTCCAATGCTATAATTGCCAGAATATTTCTTTTGACAATTGCAAATTAGATGTTCTTCCGAAATATATATTGTTTAAAGATTGTAATAATGCACGTAAAAAGACAATAACTTTAAAAAAATAAATATGAAACCTCAAATTATTGCTTATTATTTACCACAATATCATCCAACAAAGAGAAATGATGAGTGGTGGGGGAAAGGGTTTACTGAGTGGACTAATGTTGGAAAAGCAAAAAAGCTTTATCCTGGACATTACCAACCTAAAGTACCGTCAGAACTCGGTTATTACGACTTGCGTTTGCCTGAAGTAAGGGAGGCACAAGTGGAACTTGCTAAGGAAGCAGGTGTGACCGGCTTCTGTTATTATCACTATTGGTTTGAAGCAGGATTTGAAGAATTAGAAAGACCATTTAATGAGGTGGTAGAAAGTGGCAAACCTGATTTTCCGTTCTGTTTATGTTGGGCTAATGAATCATGGTATTCTAAGTTTTGGAATAATGATGGAACCGTAGAGAAAAAAATATTAGCAGAACAGAAGTATCTTGGAAAGGAAGATAACGAAAAACACTTTTATTCTCTCCTTAAAGCTTTTAAAGATAAGCGGTATATAAGGATAGATGGTAAATTGTTATTTGTGATATATCAACCTTTAGGCTTTAAGAATTTTAAGGAATTCAAGGCTCAATGGAATCAGTTGGCTGTAGATAATGGTTTGGAGGGATTCTTCTTTGTTGGTCAGACATTGTATAAAGAGAAGATAAATGAAATCATAGAATATGGTTTCGATGCAGTAAACCATTGTCATAGACTTGATAACTACTATCAGTACAACAAAGCCTCAAACTTCGTGATGCGATGTTTTAATTTTGCAAGAAGGTTTATAAAAGTACCTTTTATCATTCCGTATAAGAAGGCTATAAAACATAGTGTTTTTGAAGAAGACTATCGTGAAGATGTGTTTCCTACAATGATGCCAAACTGGGATCATACTCCAAGAAGTGGACGTGGTGGTACTGTTCTTCATAATGCAACGCCAGAGTTGTTTGAAGAACATGCTAAAAAAGTACTCACAACAACCCAAAATAAGCAGGAAAATAAGCGTATAGTCTTTTTGAAATCGTGGAATGAATGGGGCGAGGGTAATTATATGGAGCCAGATTTGAAATTTGGCAAAGGTTATATTTATGCTTTAAAAAATGCTATTAGAAAAATTATAAAGGATTAATATGGAAATGAAACAAGTATATTTATATTGTGATCCAAAATCACTCAATGATGCTACCAATTATTATGTAGATTTAATGATTAGACCATTCAAGTCTAAGAATTATCGAGTAACAACAGTCCATAATCTAAGTGAGATAAAATCTCCTGATGTTATTATAACGATAACAGAGAAGTATTTCTTTTTTGCGAAATTACGTTTCCCATTTATCAAGACAATTTATTGGGCTCAGGGTGTTGATGCCGAGGAGGCAAAGATGAATATAACCACCTTTGTACAAAGGCTTAGGTATTTATTCCGTAGGTTTGTAGAGCCAATTGCAGTAACTAAATGTAGCTTGCTTTTCTGTGTGTCTGATAGAATGGTAGAATATTACTGTAAAAACTATGGGTTGAAGAATAATGGTCAAATAGTTGTAATGCCATGTTACAATCTTCCTTTATCATCACATTATAACATAGAACAATATCAAGAACCTGTGTTCGCATATGCAGGAAATACAGGTATATGGCAGGGAGTAGATTTTATGCTTGATGTTTTTGCAGTAATAGAAAAATCAATACCAAAATCTAGTTTCCGAATATTTACAGGTAATAAAGAAGAATTCGAGTTAAAATTGCGCGAAAGAGGTATTGTTAATTATGATATTAAATATGTGCCCGTTAAACAGCTTCAAGAAGAGTTGCATAAGTGTAAATACGGATTTATACTTAGAACAAATCATATAGTAAATCAAGTTGCAACGCCAACAAAGATGAATTCATATTTAGCTGCATATATGATACCAATATTCAGTGATGGTGTTGATGATTTTAAACGAAATGTAAATCTGGAAGAATTTGAAATAATGGGCAGTTGTCCATTAAATGTAAATACTGTAGCTAAACAGATAATTGAGTTTGAGAAAACTTCAAAGGATTATACTAAATATAAATCTATTGTACAAAAGATCTTTGATAATCATTACAACGACTCTAAGTATGAGTATGAAATTTCACGCATGGTAGATAAATTTATTATAAATGGCAAATAAATATTTAATTCGTTTGGATGATGCTTGTCCTACGATGGATGGAGCCAAGTGGCAGAGAATGTTTGACATTCTCGACCAATACGGTGTGCGTCCAATGGTGGGTATCATTCCGCATAATGAAGATCCTAAGCAGGAGATAGATGCTCCTGATGAAGAGTTTTGGAATAAGGCGAAGCTATGGCAACAGAAAGGTTATGCTATAGCTTTGCATGGCTATAACCATTGCTATATTTCAGACGAAGGTTTAAAGGGGTTAAATCCTCTTTGGGATCGTTCTGAATTTGCAGGTGTATCTTATGATGTGCAGAAACAAAAGATTCGAGATGGCTTCGAGATCCTTTCGAGTCATGGAGTTAAGCCAAAGTATTTCTTTGCTCCAAGTCATACATTTGACGAGAACACTTTGAAAGCTTTGAAGGAATGTACTGATATCAGGATTATTAGCGATACTATTGCCACAAAACCATATAAAAAAGGTGACTTCGTCTTCCTACCACAATTAGGTGGCCATTGTACGGAGATGAAGATAAATGGTATATGGACATTCTGTTTGCACCCAAGCACGATGAAGAAAGAACAGTTTGAGGCTGTAGAGAGCTTTTTGAGAACTCATAAACAAGAGTTTATTGGTTTTGATGATTTGGATATTAAAGACTTAAGGAGTAAGGACTTATTTGATTGTTTGCTTTCTTGGGCTTATTTTACACAAAGAAAACTAAAGGGAGTGCACTAATGATTCAGAAAGGCAAGATAAACATACTAATGGTTATGGCTAACACCAGAATGGGTGGTGTTCAGGCATTTGTGCTTAATGTGCTGCGGAATATTGATATGAATAAATTCCATATTGATTTTGCAATTAATTTCTATGCAGAAAGTGATGGCATTGAGGATGAATGTATAAAATACGGATGTGATTTTTATATTTTGCCATATTTTAAAATATATAATTACATTTCATACACTAAGGCATGGGACAGGTTTTTAAGCACGCATAAATACGACATCGTATATGCACATGCGACTAATTCTGCTTCTATATTTTTAGGAATAGCCAAGAAATACGGAATGAAAACAATTGCTCATAGCCATAGTGCAGGATATAGAGGAAATAAAATAGAGCAGTTAGCTAAAAGTTTCTTTGCGCAAGGAGTAGGAAAAGTTGCTGATTATTGGTTTGCTTGTTCTGATAAGGCTGCAGACCGATTATATGGAGAAGCCTATAAAAAATATCCGCACTATTATGACATACCCAATGCTATTGATGCTGAAAAGTATAAGTTCGAAGTGTCAATTAGAGAGCGTATCCGTAAAAATGTTGGTGTGGATGAAGATACCTTTTTATGTGGTCATTTAGGAACATTTTCAGCAGTAAAGAACCATAAATTTTTGATTGAGGTTTTTGCTGAAATTTTAAAAATACGACCTAATGCAAAACTTATCTGTTGTGGGGCAGGTGCTCTTATGCCTACTATTAAGCAACAAGTAGAGGGACTTGGATTGAAAGATAAGGTGATTTTCACAGGTGTTGTAACTAATGCCAATGAGTATATGATGGCAATGGATTGCTTTATTTTTCCTTCTATATTCGAAGGTTTCCCTGTTTCTGTACTTGAGGCACAAGCTACAGGTCTTCCTATAGTGATGAATGATGTTATTACAAAAGAAGTTGATTTGTCGGATTTGATACATAGAGTTTCACTTGAACAACCAGCTGCAATATGGGCTAAAATTGTTGATGAAACTCATGTGAAAGACCGTTCGAAATATTATAGTGTTGTTGCCAAGAGTTGCTATAATATTAAAACGGCAGTAAAGAATTTTGAATTGTTATACTCTAATTTGGTAAAAAAAATATGGTAAAAAAAATAGGAATAGCAGCCGTTACTTATAAAGAGAATTTTGGTAGCGCACTACAGACATACGCAACTCAGTATACTTTGGAGAAGTTAGGTTATGATGCACGTATCTTTGAGATAAAAGGTGTGCATAGGGAAATTCATATAAAGAAACTTCTTTATTATGCTGGTCGTTTGTTTGATCCAGTAGAGCTGAAGTATTTGATGGCTAACTTAAAAAGCCGCTCCAGAAAGTCAGCCTCAGCATCAACAGACCATTATGCTCATGACATGCAGATACGTAAGCAGGTATATGCAGAATTCAATAAGAAATGGAACAAGATGCTTCCTTTGGTTAAAGGATGGAAAGGGCTGAGTAAACAGGCTCAAGGAATGGATGCCGTAGTGGTTGGCAGTGATCAGTTATGGAGACCCTCAAACATTGTGGGATGTTATTTCACATTAGAGTTTGTGCCTGATAATGTAAAGAAGATAGCATTTTCAACCAGTTTTGGTGTTCCTGAATTACCTGCATCTTTGCATAAACACGCAAAACGTTTTCTTTCACGTATAGAACATATTAGTGTGCGTGAGAATAGTGGCGCAGATATCGTAAAGAAAGAATGCGGACGCGAAGCAACAGTGGTATGCGACCCAACTATGATGCTTACAGCAGAAGACTGGTTGCATATTCAAGACGAGAAGCCTTTTGCTGAAGGAAAATATATACTGATGTATTTGATGGGAGATAATCCTGAACAACGTGAATTTGTAAAGCAGTTGAGCAAGAAAACTGGATGTAGAATTATTGGATTGCTTCATGGAGCCACCTATATAGCATATGATGAAGAAGTGGTGGATGAAAAACCATACAATGTAGGGCCTTCGGAGTTTATCAATCTTATAAAGAACGCAGAATATGTCTGCACCGATTCTTTCCATTGTTGTGTGTTCAGTATATTGAACTCTACTAAGTTTTTTGCATTCCGTAGATGGCCTGACGGAAGTAAGTTCTCAGCAAATGACCGTCTATATACCCTTCTTGGCTTTACTGGCCTTAAAAGTCGTATGCTGACAGGAAAAGAGGATGTAGATACATGTATTGCTGACAAGATTGATTTCGAAAAGGCACTTGTTAAAGTGGATGAAAAGAGAAATTTGTCTTTGGAATATTTAAAAAATGCTTTGAATAGCTAAGAAATGCCTAATCTAGTAGAATCAAATAAATGCTGTGGATGTGCAGCTTGTGCTGAGAAATGCGCTAAGGGTGCAATTTCTATGCAGCCAAACGAAGAAGGATTTCTTCATCCAGTAATCAACTATTCTGTATGTATAGAGTGTGGATTGTGTGAAAAAACTTGTCCAGGAATTCAACCTGCAGTTAACATGGAAAAGTCTCTAACACCACGTGCTTATATAATACAACATAAAGATGAAACCATACGTTATCAATCTACATCTGGAGGAGCTTTTACTGCAATAGCAGAGAATATTATAAGAAAGGGCGGTGTAGTATTCGGTGCAATAATGACAGAGGACCTGAAAGTAAAGCATGGGTATGTCGAGGCGAAGGAGGAACTTGCTCGTTTTCGTAACTCAAAGTATGTGCAGAGCGAGATAGGAGACAGTTATAAGTTGGCAAAAAAGTTCTTGACAGAAGGTCGTTTTGTGTGCTTTAGTGGAACACCTTGCCAGATAAATGGATTGTATAAGTTTCTTAGAAGGGATTATGACAATTTGATAGCAGTAGATGTAGTATGTAAGTCTGTTCCTTCACCGCTTGTATTTGAAAAGTATATTGAATATAAAAAACAAAAAGAGAAACGGATTTCTGACATTGTGTTCCGTGATAAAAAAAGGGGATTTCTATATTGTACAATGGCTCATTATAGGAGTCATGAAGCGAGGCTTGTTGCACGAGATCAGTATCGTCGTGGAAGTGAATCTGATGAATGGTTGAGGCTTTTCTTAAGCGGCCAAATTAGTAGGCGTTCGTGTATGACTTGTCCATATCAAACTAAAGAAAGAGTGGGTGATTTTACACTTGGTGATATTTGGGAAACAGGAAATTCTTCTTTTGATGACAATAAGGGAACAACGCTTGTACATGTGTGGACTCAAAAAGGACTGAATTTGTTGAATTCTATACAGAATGAAATTAAATGTATACCTTATCCTTTTGAAAAGTCAAGAGGGGCAGAACGAAATGTAGTAATGAAGGTAAAGCCGAATCGTGAGTCTTTGTTTGAGGATGTTAATAAACTAACTTCCACAGAGTTCTTCAGGAAATATGCTCCATATAATGCTAAAGTAAAGGTAAAGAATTATTTGCGTTTTGTTCTATGGAAATTGGACCTTCAATCTTTAGTTAGACGATTGAAACACTCGATTATACATAGAAAATGAATATCATTTAAAGTCAGTACTTATCAACTATAGTGTTTAAGGAAGTTGACAGGTATTGACATAAGAATTTGTAACCATGAATACTAAAATCAATCATATATATACAGGTAACTTTAGTATGGCACCAGCAATAGGTGCTATCTTGTTGAGGAAAAAGGTTGGAAAAGAAAAAGGACGTTGATTGATGGATTTGTTATTTGATTTAATAAAGATTGCTCTTGGAGTTAAAAGCGAGTTGCCTTATTCACCATCGGCAATAGAATGGAACAAACTATTCAACCTTGCCGCAAAACAAACTATAATTGGGATTTGTTTTGCAGGAGTGCAAAAGTTGCGCAAAAAAGGAAGTAGAAGTGTGGAGGCGCTTCCATCTACGTTGTTTATGAAATGGTTGTCGAATACAGCACAGATTCAACAGCGTAACGAGCTTATGGATAGGCTTTCGGCTGACATGTGGCAAAAGCTGAGGCTTGCGGGTCTTGATGCTGCTTTATTGAAAGGTCAAGGCATTGCATTGCTATATGGAGAACTGGCGATATTAAGACAGAGCGGTGATATAGATATGTGGGTAAAAGGTGGTTTTGATAAGGTGAACAATTATATTCAAAACACTTGCCCTTCGGATGATTTTGCATATCATAGATTTCACTACAACATATACAAAGAAACAGAAGTGGAGTTACATTTTCGTCCTACATTGATGCGCAACCTTTGGGACAATAGAAAGCTGCAAAAATGGTGTGACAGTTTTGATCCAAATTCCTTTATTTTGACAGACAAGGGATTTGCTGTGCCTCCTGCAAGTTTCAACAGAGTGTTTATCCTAACACATATTTACAGACATTTCTTGTTTGAGGGTGTTGGGCTTAGACAAGTGATGGACTACTTTTTTGTGCTTAAAGCAGACAAGGCAAGTGAGAAGGAAAAGGTTGAGGCTATGTGCTTGCTTGAGGAGTTGAGGATGAAAAGATTTGCTGGCGCAGTGATGTGGGTGCTGTATGAATACTTGGGATTGTCAATGGATTATTTGCTTTGTCCACCCAATGAAAAGGAAGGACGTTTCTTGTTGTCGGAAATTGAACAGACAGGAAACTTCGGAAAAGAAGACAAGAGATATAAAGGCAATAGCAAGATGAAGATGATGACCAGGCATGGGGCGCATTTGTTGATGCACTATCCATCGGAGGTTGTTTGGACTCCTATATGGCTGGTTTATCATAGAATATGGAAAAACATAAAGAAGAAAAATATAAATAAAACATAAGACATGAGACAGAAGAAACTGTTTATGGTGGTGAATGTAGATTGGTTTTTCCTATCACATAGACTACCTGTGGCGTTGGCTGCAAAGGACGCTGGATGGGATATAACGATTGTTACTGCTGACACAGGTAAAATGCACGTTATAAAAGAAAACGGTTTGAAGGTAATTAACTTACCTATGAGCCGAAGTGGAATGAATATTATGGAGGAATTGAAGACTTTGAGATTTCTTTATAATCTTTATTCAAAGGAACGTCCTGATGTGGTTCATCATGTGGGAATGAAGACTATTCTTTGGGGTACGCTAGCTGCCAAATTCAGTAAGGTGAAAGGTGTGGTCAATGCAATTAGCGGACTTGGAGGATTCTTTGCTGAAGACAACAAGGGACTGCTGAGCAAGGTTATGCCTAAAGTATTGAAATTCTCGCATAACAGACCTAACTTACTTTGCATATTCCAAAATGATGATGACTGGGGACTTTATGTGAAACATGGAATTATCAAGCACAACCAAGGACGCTTTATAAAAGGTTCAGGAGTGGACTTGAAGGATTATTGTTATACAGAAGAACCTAAAGAAGGTAAAGTTAAGGTAATTCTTACTGCTCGTATGATTGTTGAAAAGGGAATTTTTCTGTTGACAGAAGCTGCTGAGAGATTGCGTCCGAAATATGGAGAGGTTGCAGAATTTCTTTTAGTAGGCGGACTGGACGATCATCCAGGAGCTATCACTAAGGAACAGCTTGACGCTGTGTGTGATGGTAAGTATATTAAGTGGTTAGGTTACAGAACTGACGTGCGTGACTTATTGAAGCAGTGCCATATCGTTGCTTTCCCGTCGTATTACATGGAAGGCTTGCCAAAAAGCCTTATTGAGGCTGACGCTATCGGACGGCCTATCATTACAAGCAATTCGGTAGGCTGTAAGGAAACTGTTGTGGATGGTGAGAATGGATTTTTGATAAAACCAAAAGATGTGGATGCTCTGACTGAAAAACTGGACTTGCTTATCAGCAATGCTGATCTAAGAAAGAGCATGGGACTAGCAAGCCGTAAGTATGCGGAGAAATATTTTGACATTGAGATTGTGAAGGAGAGACACCTTAAAATATATAATGAATTGTTAGGACAGAAATGAAGAAAATATTAATTACAGGCGCTGGCTCTTACGTTGGTGAGAGTGTGCGTAAATATATGTTGGCATCAACTCCTGGAGAGTTTGAGATTGATGCCGTGGACACCATGGGGGATAATTGGAAGAAAGCTGATTATTCACTTTATGATGTTGTGTTTCATGTGGCTGGTATTGCTCATGTGAATGCCGACCCTAAGATGGAACCTTTATATTATAAGGTGAACAGAGATTTGACTATTGAGGTGGCAAAACATGCTAAGGAGTGTGGCGTAAAGCAATTCATCTTTATGTCAAGCCAGATTGTTTTCCATGAGAGTCAGTCGCTCAAGAGCGAGGTGTTGACTAAAGACACTAAACCAAATCCTAATGGATTCTATGGCAACTCAAAACTTCAGGCAGAAATCGGTCTGCATAAGTTGGAGGCGGATGACTTCAAGGTATGTATTCTGCGTCCTTGCATGATATATGGACCTAATGCAAAAGGTAACTTCCCAAGATTGGCTAAGTTGGCATGCAAGGTGCCAGTGTTCCCTTGTTGGCATAATAAACGTTCGATGTTGTATATTGACAATTTGGCTGAGTTTGTGAAACAGGCTGTGTTGCGTGAATTGAGTGGTACGTTCTATCCACAGAACCGTGAACAGGCTGATACTGTGGAGATAATACGTTTCTTTGCGAAAGCAGCAGGACATAATGTATGGATTACTCGATTGTTTAATCCTTTTGTATGGCTTGGCTCCTTCTTCCTACAACCTATCAACAAGATGTTTGCCACATATTATTATGATCCAAGTATGAGCAAAGAGGACTTTGACTATCAACTTGTGTCGTTTGAAGATAGTCTGAAAAGGGTGGCAGATAGCTTAGGGATGGTGAAGGCATAGTGAAGGAACAGTCCTTATATTGAACACGAAATGTCCATAAGTCACCAATGACATTAAACTTGTGGTTGGCAAAATCATTAAAATTTTATTTACACTATGAAGGTGAAAATCAAAACATCCGGAGTGTAGATATGCCTTTTTAATGAGAAGGCATAGTCTACCAAGACCGTCCATTTCCAATGGAATGTTATTATCAGTACTGTAATTCTAATAGCGGACATTGCGCAGTTGCTTGCATGTCCTACCCCTTAGGGAGCTATTTCAGTAGTAACAGATATCGTAGGTTTGATGCCCTATATAAGAAAAGGTGTTGAGAAATAAGGTCTTCAAAAAATCCTTGGGAGAATTGGTAAACTCCCAAGGTAATTTTTCTTGGCAAATGCAGTTATCAAGACTTGCGCCCAATAGACAATAGAGTATTGGATGGAATGTCCCCATCCTCACATTCAAGGTCCGCCGTTGGTGGCTATGTCTACAGCGAATATATACTAACAAAAAACAATAATAATGAAAGCAATAGGATTTAAGAATTTCCGTAAATTCAAAGATTTTCCAATATTGGAATTCGGAGATATTACTATTTTTGTCGGTGGTAATAATGCTGGAAAGTCAACAGTTGTAAAAGCTATTGTTACTGTTCTGACATTTTTAAAAGAGGCTCAATTTGATATTCTGGGTAATAAGAATGCAATACTTGATAATAATTTCTTTTTCAATAAGAACCATTACGCACATATAGGAACTTTTAAAAGAGCTCTTTGTTATGATGCTGATGACAATATAATAAAGTTCTATATCCAAATAGAAGAACTTGGTGTCGATATTGAATTAGCAGGAAACAAAGATGATGAACATGCAGTTTCTGCAAGTGTTCAAAAACTAAACATAATAGACAATAGAAGTGGAATACACTTTGATTTTGATTTTGCAAAAAATAAAGTAGAGGTTAAACTTCATGCTAATCGTCGTATGTTTGAAGATAATGAAGATTTTACAATACGCTATAATAATATAAAAGAAATAAAAGACAATCTTGATGTAATTCGAAATCGAACATTTTATAAAACTCGAATGTTTTATAATCAATATCCATTAGTAGAAGAGGATGTTGATTATTCTTATAATTTAACCGATATATGTGAAAAGCGTATGATAGGCGGTCCATTAATATCAGGGCTGATATTTAATGTTTCTTCATACATGGAAGATATTTTTGAACGTCAGGAGTACAAAAAAAATAAAAAATTAGAACCTTTTTATAGAATTTCTCCTTATATTAGTAGATTGATGCGTCGTATTGATCAATTATTACGTTTTTCTCCTGTTGTAGAATACCTTTATGCCCATTCTGCTTCACAGATGGTTCTTTATAATTCAATGGAAACGAATGACTTTTTAGTCCAGACAATACATAAGTTTGCAAGTATGAGATTTCCCAAAAACAGTATACCTTGTGATTTTGTCAGGAATTGGATGAGAGAATTTAATATTGGTATTGATTTTGAGATAAGATCAATAGGAGGAGAGGCTCATACTGTTGATATTAAGGAAAATGGAAATAAAATAATACCTCTTGCTGACAAGGGTATGGGGTCTATTCAAATTATGATATTGCTTTTCAGATTAGCAATTGATGTATATGAAAAAAATACTGGAAGAATTCAGCGAAATGCTCCGGTTACAATACTTGTTGAGGAACCAGAACAGAATCTTCATCCTAAAATGCAAAGTAAACTTATGGATTTTTTCCATAGTGTAAGCGAAGAATATAAAATACGTTTTGTAATAGAAACCCATTCTGAATATCTCGTCAGAAAGTCACAGCTGATTGTTGCTGAGAAAAAATATTCACAACAAACAGAACTTGATTCAAAATGTCCTATAAAAGTTTATTACTTTCCCGAAGAAGGGATTCCAAGGGAGATGAAATATAACACTAATGGTAGGTTTCAAACTTCTTTTGATTCAGGCTTTTTTGATGAATCTTCTAATGCTTCATTAACTTTATCTAGAATGGAACGTATGTCAAATCATTAAACAATATGAGAATTTTTCTAACACAAGAAATATTAGAAACGATTTTACTGTTTTGTGATGCTTACCCAAATCTGTATAAAATATTTCAAGACAAGCCTACTTTTGTTTTTGATTTAAATGATGATGAACTTGATAGTATATTAGGAGATTCAGGAAATGATATTACACAGTTTTTATTAGGTTATGATATAGAACACAAAGCACAAAAGGGTATTCTTGACAATTTCAAGAATAATGCTAAATCAATGATGGATGAACCAAGAGGATTGTTCTTTCTTGATGTTGATGAAATAACTGCAAACAAAATTAGAATTGATTACGGTGTATTAGTTATTAGTTCTGAACACATAGACGACACAATATTCGATAAAGGGATTTTTCGTTATAGGGTTGATGCTAACTATAAAGAATCTGGGAGTATCTGTAATAGTTGGACTAAGGTACTTCAGGATATGAAAATGATGCCATGTAATAGTATTGTTATCTCAGATTCTTACATGTTTAATACAGCAAATATTGATATAAAATGCTGCGTTAAGAATATAGAAGGTCTACTTGATGCTGTGCTTCCTCAAGATTTTGCGGATACTTTTCATATATTGCTTTTTACTGATGAAATATTAGGTAACAATGACAACATAAATAAAGCAATAGGAGACATCAAGGCATATATAAAGTCAAAACGCTCATATGATATTATTTTAGAGAGTGTTTTTTATAAATCTCTTCATCAAAGGAAAATTATCAGTAACTATAACGTTATTTTGTTTGATAAAGGAGTTGTGGCTTTTAAGGAGAATGGCAGAGAAGTCAAAGCTACAGGTACTAATTATTTTCAATGCTCAACGGTTTACGAAAATGCTAAAAATTTTACAGGTCAAAGCGATTTCAATATTATAACAAAAGATTTGAAAGACTTGCAAAAGTGGTATATAGAATGCAAAGATATCGTCAATAAAAGAATAAATGATGATAGCAAGAAAATTTTGGGGACAAATAATACAGACAAATCTTTGAATAATAGAATAATAAACCATATATGAACATGGAAATTATCTGTTGAATTTTATTTAACTTATAAACATTGTGTTATCATATTTATTATATATCTTTGCAATAAAACCCAATTTGAGGATAAAATATGAATATGGCTGTTTGGGGATAAATATCCTAAATCGCAAAATAATTAAAAACCAATAATTCTATGATTCTATCAGAAAAAGAATTACAGCTACGTAAAGAAGATGCTCGCAAACGTGAGATTCGACAGAACGTAAAGAGCCATTGTACTAAGATACGTGATGGTATTAGGAAGAATGGTTCCACAAGTGGCAATTGTGCTATTTGGGAACTGTTTCAGAATGCAGGTGATTTGGCAAAAAATGGATGTGCAAATATATGCATAACATTGTCTAATGACGCATTTGTCTTTGCTCACAAGGGTAAACCTTTTACTTTCGATTCATTGTGCTCTCTTGTTAAACAGGTTAGTTCAGAAGAGAAAGAAAATGAATTTTCAGTAGGCCAATACGGAACAGGATTTCTTACGACTCATAAGTTTAGCCGAAAAATTACAGTAAACGGAAGTATGCTTATAAGTGAGAATCCTGTAGCTTTTGTAGATGTAGACAATTTCTTGATAAATCGTGAGAACTTTGACGATATACCCTTGTTCATAGATGATATGACAGCACAGATTATGGCGGTTAATGCAATGATGGATAGGGAACAAAAGAAAGAAGCAAAGGAATGGACAACGTTTAGTTATGAACTGAACGAGGAAAGAAAAACAATAGCTCAAACGGCAATTGACGAGGCCATAAAATTAATACCTTATGTACTGACTTTCAATGATAATATTGAAAGTTGTACTATTAATGACAAAACACGAAACAGAAAGATTTCTTTTACTAAGAAAGATAAATGTTGTTCTGTCGTTGATTTGAAATGCAAGCAAATCAATATTGAAGAGAATGGAAACATAAAGAATTTCTTCTGCTACTATTTAGAAACACATGATGGAGAAAGCCGAATAATATTACCATTAAAATCAGAGACTCAAGTTTGCTCGTTGGGAAATACTCCAAGATTATTTGTTCATTTTCCATTAATTGGTCCAAATAATTTTGGTGTAAACTTCTTATTCCATTCTCATAGATTTATACCTGAAGAACCTCGTGACAATATCATTGTACCTAAAGATAATGACGCAACAGATAAAGCAGCAGCTGCTAATCAAGTGATTCTCAACGAAATGACTTTTATGTTATGGAGGTTTCTTGAAGCAAATGTACATACATGGACAGATACCATAAAGATGGCTTCTTTACATATTAAAGACTATGGCTATAGCGAATTGAAGACAGAAGCATATTATAAGGGTATCAAGGAAAGTTGGGTAGCAGAATTTGAGAAGCTAAAGCTAATTGAAGCAAATGGCGTTCGCTACAGTATGAATGACGAGAAGCATCCATTTGTTCTTGAATCCACACTTGAGTCATTTATTTCTACAAAAGAAGATAAAGATTACCTTTCTGTAATTTATCCCTATGCTAAAGATGTGACCACTATACCGTCTAAGGAAGAGCTGATTCAATGGTCACAAATTGTTGCGGAATGGAATCCATCCAAGACAGATTATTATCTTACGTTGGAGGATATTGTGAAGTTTATTAGCCAAAACAAGGGTTATCAACTCCACGATATGCTCCAGCTGATTGTTGATGCTGGTCAAAGCGATTTCTTTGAGAAATATGCATTAATTCCTAATAGAGAAGGTGTTCTAAGAAAGAGAAGTGACCTGAGAGATGCAAAGCCAATTGTAAAAGATTTATACGATTTGGTTAAATCTCTGAATCCTGCTATTTGTGAAAAGATGGTTGATGAGGATTATGCTGATATTGTCTCTCTAACAAAGTATACCCGCTCAGATCTACGTGAAGAACTCAATGCAATCATTAAGGCAAAGGAAGATGAATGCTGGAAAAACTCAGAAAATCCAACTTTTTATGATGGGGATTTTGAGAAGAATATTATAGCTTTGTGCTCTACTTTTACAACGACATGCGGAGACTCCAAGCGAAATAGACTTATGCCTATCATCTGCCGATTTGAGGGACTTGAGTATCATGAAAAGCATATAGCGGCTTGGGAGAGTGATGCAAGCAATTTTGATTTATATCGCCAGGTTTTTGTTTCTTTGGTTGAAAATCAAATGCTGAAAATTCAGAAGAAAGATTCTGTATGGGTAGAACAAAATATTGATGACTTGGTTTTATTTGTTGATAATGCTCGTGGCGATGATTACAAAAACTTCTGTACGCAATATGCAATATATCCTGATATGAACGGAGAATTGCATAAACCAGAGGCTTTGAAGAAAAAAGACAAGGTAAACGAAGAGTTGTTTTACCTATATGAGCAGGTTATAGGGGAAGACCTTAAGAGCAAATGTGTGGATGAACGGTTTGAATTGTTTTATACTAATTATAGTCAAGACGCATACAAATATACAGCTCAGAATGTTTCTAAAGACATTCAAAATAAGTTGAGTGAAGGACAATATAAAGATACTGTACTGATTGATATTATTGAGCTTACCGAGAATGAAACAAAAGAAGGTTATCAATGGCGAATGCTATTCAAGGATATTTATGACCAGAGAGAATCCATAAGATATAACTTGGGCTCTGATATTGAACGAAAAGCTATCAATAAAATGTTGAAGCGCAAAAATCCTGCTTTGATGATCAAGATGGCTGATGTTTCCGAACGTGAAGACGCTGAAATTGTATTGAATGCTATAAATGCAACTATAGACAGTTTAGAGCATGATGCGTACATTAAAAAACTTGGAAACTATGCAGAGTCTCATATTCAAAGGTTCCTAACAGAAGAGTTGTCAGATATTGACGTACGAGTTGAGAATCAGCAAGGAGGTCAGGATCTTATCTTATCAAAAGATGGTTATGAAAATTATCATATAGAGGTGAAATCCCGTTGGGAAAGTGATCAATCAGTAGAGATGAGTATGATGCAGTTTGCACGTGCTGTAGAGATACCTGATAGGTATGCGTTAATAGGTATGAATATGTATTATTTTGATAAAAAACTCGTAGAAAGGGAGGAATGTACTTCTTTGACGGAACTTCTTCCTAATATAAAAGTATTGGACAACATAGGTACTTTAGAGAGTGACTTACATAGACGTGCTGAGGAAGCTTTTAGTGGAGATGAAAATGAAATAAGACTGAATGGTTCTTATACGGTACGAGTTCCTCAGAATGTCTTTGACTTATACCCATTGAGTTTTGATAAATTTGTATTAAAATTGAAATGTTATTTTGCTGAAAAATACCAAAAAACATCAATGATGATGAATGACGAAATGAAGTAATATTTGGCTTATGTTGAGATAGAAAGTCTTAAGGAAGAGATGGCTATAGCTAATCGTGGGCAGGTAGATATAGCTGCCCACGACGTAATCCATACGTGCCAATTTCTTGCGTCAGCGTGAAGATAGCTGTAAGGTCTTTAAAGCTCAGCTATATAACTAAACACTGTTGTTGTCAAATTTATTGTCTATCTTTGCAATAGGTGTATATCTAAAAAGAATCTAATATGGAACAGTTAATGGTTCAAAATATATTGCTTTCAACTTACTTCTACAATAACAGGTGGTTTTTATACTTGTGTTCGTTGAGATTGGCACTTGCGCTCGATAGACAAGCGTGTGCTTGATGACACATTCAAGGAAGTGACGTTGTCGAAGAACTTAATGAAGCAGCGCATAGAAAAGGCTATAGGTGTGCTGCGTTCAAGTTGGAAGTTTAAGCATTTCTGTGGTGACTCAATGATAAAAGAATTGTCACACTCGGTTTGGGCGTATCTGAGGGAGGATAAGCCAGAGCAGGATTAGTAGGGCAAAAATTTATCTCCAGATATTGTTGTTGTCAGATTTATTGTATATCTTTGTAGAGGATAGGCTGCACCTCGGCAAAACATTCAAACAAGCTTGATGTTCTGCTCTCGGTTTGCACTATCCTTGTAGAAAAAGATTTAAAGAGGTTATCGTTAGTGTAAATTAGATACTTTGTATTAGATCATTGGAGTTCAAAGAATAGATGCAGTTTGATAAAGCTGACTTCTGTAGATAAAAGGAAGTATTAAACTATGAATTCGAACAACAACAATTGGAAACAGAAGGCATTAACTCCTGTTGTACTGAAAGAAACGGATGATTCTTTTAGTACCGTGAGTGATTTGATGAATGCTATTGAGAAAGATGAAATTCTGAATATAGCAGTGACGGGACCTTATGGTTCTGGCAAGAGTTCTGTAATTAAGACTTTTAAGGAAATGGCAAGCAGTAACATAAAAATTCTGGATATCTCGCTTGCCACTCTTGATGCTGACGCTTCTTTGTTGACAACTGGTAACGATGATATTGAGAGGAATTCTGAAAATGATTCTTTGTCTTCAAAAATTAGTACTGAGCAGAAAGAAATTCTGAATAGAAAAATCGAATTCAGTATTCTACAGCAGATTGTTTATCGTAAAACGCTTGGGACGCTGCCATTTAGTAGATTGAAAAAGATACGCCATTTCTCAACGCATACTATTCATACAATGGCTATGTATATTGTTGGTGCTATCTTGTTGATGGCTTTTGCTTTGAAGGTAAACTTTATGCAGGTTCCTGTTTTCTATGAGATGCTGAATATTCCCGTAGTAATGCAGAACCTGATAAGCTTGATTTGTGTTGTTCTTTTGTCTGTTATGATGTATGAAACAGTTGTTTACATCATCAAGAATTATGGCGGAATACGTCTGCAAAAGATATCTGTTGGTGGCAACGAAATAGATATTCATGACGATGGCTCTATCTTTAATCGTCATCTTGATGAAATTTTATACTTCTTTCAGTGTACTGATTATAATGTTGTTGTTATTGAAGACTTGGACAGATTCAATACTACAGACATTTTCTTGAAACTAAGAGAGCTGAACCATCTTATCAATAAGTCGGAAATGATAGGACGTACCATAAAGTTCATATATGCAGTGAAGGACGACATGTTTAAGGATGCTTCTCGCTCAAAATTCTTCGATTATATAACAACGGTTATTCCTGTTATTACAACAACAAATTCAAAGGATATGTTGAAGCGTGCGTTGGTTGAACAAGGACATGATGGAGAAGTTTCTGACGATGATATTCGTGATATTGCTTTTCACATTGATGATATGCGCTTACTCTATAATATAGTAAATGAATATCACCAATATACACAACGCTTGAATAAAGATGGACATCATCTGGAAGCTAAGAAGATGTTGGCTATGATGACTGTCAAGAACTATTTTCCACATGATTTCTCTGAATTGCATAATCGTAGAGGTAGACTATATAAAGTTCTTTCTCCACAGACCAAGAAAACCTTTGTGGCCATTGTTGTAAATAAGACACTGGCAGATAAAATAAAACTTGCAGAAGATAATTTGGCTGCATATAATTCCACTTGTCATTTAAATGCAAAAGAATTAAGACTGTCGTATTTGGTTGCAATTTATGAGAAATTGTCTTCTGGTACGTATGCTATTGTTATAGATAATAAAAATCTGAGTCTGTCACAAATTGCTGAGGATGCAGGTTTATTTGAAAAATTGATCTCGGAGGATGAGATTGTATATTATTATAAAAATGGCTATTATCAAAATATAAGAGACCAACAGTGTATAGACTTTAAGAGCATAGAAAAGACTGTAAACGAACAGTTTACTTATCGTCAACGTATAGAGCAATTAGGTAAAGGTAAAGAAAGACTTGAAGCAGATGTTCAAGAGGCTTTGTTTGAAAAGCAACATGTTAATACCTACACAATAAAGGAATTGATAGGACTATTCAATCTATACGAAGAAGATTGTTTCAAAGATATTGGGCTTTCAGAAATGGAAGAGGATTTTGTTAGGCAAGGATATATAGCCGAGGACTATAATGACTATATCTCTTATTTCTATCCTGATATAATGTCTTTGGCAGACCATAGGCTTTGTATGGAAATGAAACTTGACAGGAATCCTCCATTTGATTCCGCCATTGATAATGTAGAACTGTTTTTGTCTGAATTGCCTGAGACTGCTCTTCAATATAAAAGTGTATGGAATTTCTATCTTATTGATCATGTTATTTTACATTTTAAATATTACAAAAAAGTTCTGCATTTAATTGTGGAGTCGTTAATATTAAAGGAGTCTACAAAGTTCCTGTTTTTATATTGTGGTCATAATGAAGATGGAGCAAAAACGATTATAGGTTATTGTATAAATCATGATTGGGATAGTATGTGGAATAAATTCTTGTTGGCAAAAGAAGAAGAACAGGAAACGCTGATTTCTATGTGGTTCAGAAATTGTGAACCTAGATACATTGATGAACCGAAGAAAAAGTGGATGAAGGAACATTATGACTTTATTGCTACGGTTTATAACAAGTTGTCACAAAATATGAAAGAGTTTGTGACAACTAAGGTGTATTATAAAGAACTGACATATACAAATCCAATGATGCTGAAAGAGACAGTTGAAAATTCATGTTATATATCGAATGAACTTAATATGCCAATTGTGGTAGAAGTTTTGGAGGCAAAGGATGATATTAAAAAGCTGTATGATGAGGCTGAAATGGAACTTGCGATTCGTCTTAGACTTGTTACTGCTTCTTGGTATAATGTAAATCAGTATTTCTTAAAGCTGAACAAAAGTATTGATGGTGAATTAATAGCATGGATAGAGAGTGATATTGATATATTATGTGATGATGAGAATTGCAAAACGGATGAGTATTCGGACTTATTCCAAGCTCTACTGGAATTGGAGTCATGGTCTGATGTTGTATATGGCAAATTATGCAAGGTTAATAATTGGTTTGTTGAGGAAAGTGCAGGTATATTGAAACTTTCAAATTCAAAACTAATTACACTTATTCAAACTGGGGCATTGGATTATAGCCTGGATACGCTAAGAAAACTGCAAGGAATAGGTGCTACCTTATCATGCGAATATATTCTCTATTATAGGAAATATATAACAGAGATGCTTGTATCTGGTATTATGAATACTGAACTTGCAGAATTGTTGTTGTATCGTGAAGGGTTTAGTACGCTTGATTATAATGAAATTATGGCGTCATTTACTCCATCTTCAGTGACAATGAATAAATCATTGGCAAATAGAATCTGTGAATATCAATCTAAGCAATATAGTGAATGTGATGAGTCTATTTTATATGATGCTATCAGTTTATGCGAGGATGAGCATAATGCAGTTTTGGCAGTTGGACATAAGATTAAACAAGCTGGTGTCGATGACTCTGTAATTAACACTTTGATTGAAAGACTCCCAAATGCCTATAATGATTTGTCTAAGGTTAGCAAACATCCTAAAATAATCGATACTGATTATAATCGATTCTTGATACAAACATTAAAAGATGCAAATTATATTTCTTCTTTTACAATTAGGAATGGATATATTAGGGTTAATACTAAGAAGGAACGTAGGTCATAAAGTGTTGTTGTTAAAAACGTTAAATATTAACGTCTTTAATGAATTGTAACATGTAGAAGTCCTACTATTGTAGGGTTTTTCTTATCTTTGCATAAGATAGGCTGCACCTCGGCATAACATTCAAACAAGTTTGATGTTCTGCTCTCGGTTTGCACTATCTTTGCATAAGATAGGCAGCACCTCGGCATAACATTCAAACAAGCTTGATGTTCAGCTCTCGGTTTGCACTATCCTTGTAGAGGGATCCTGACAATATTAATAAGACGATTATGATTTTACGCGTAATTATAGATAATTTGTACTCCTTTAATAGAACAATGGAGTTCAATATGTTCACCAACAAGAGTCAGAGGCATCTGGAGCATAAAAGACATATTGGGAAAATAGCTTACTTGAAAATGGCTGCTATTTATGGTGCCAATGGAGCAGGTAAATCTAATATGATTAAGGTTTTGGAGCTTCTGAAGAAAATGGTGATTGGAGGAACTGTGTTTTCTTATTTGGATAATTTGAAGTTCAAACTGGATAATGAATGCCAAGAAAGATGTTCTTCCATTGCAGTGGAGTTTGTTGTTGAAGGACATGTCTATTTTTATACTATATCGTTTGATAGCTCTGGAGTTTACTATGAGTCTCTTTCTGAAACATTGGCATCTGATGAAGATAGACTTGTTTTTGAACGAGAATATGCGGATGGCAAAGAAAATATTTCTTTCTATAAAGGTTATTGTGATGATCCCAAGAATAAATTGTTTGTGGAGATGCTTGCAGATAAATTCTTGGGAAGAAGGGACGTGCTCTTAACTATGCTTCAGGAGAAATATGGTAATGAGTTCGTGGAAACAAAGGTGGTATTCAAGTGGTTCTATGATACCTTGCATATCGTTCACGGTAGTGAGCAAATATCTCCAATAGCTCATGTGTTTGGTTCGGACAAGAGTCTTTTGGATTTTGGCAATAAATTGGTTTCTACATTATCGACTGGTGTTGAAGGTATTAAGACTATAAGATATGATGTGGAACGCAATGAAAAGAATGTTGAAATATTTGATAGGCTTGAAAATAATCCTAATTCTGTATTGGAAAAATTCGACCCGTATACTGGTGACAGAATCAATTATGTGAAAGAAGGTGACAAAGTTATTGCAGAATCAATTCGTACTACGCACGCTGACAAAGAGGGTCAGGGTGTTGCTTTCAATATAGGAATGGAGTCGGACGGAACGCAGAGATTGGTGGACTATATACCAATGCTTAATGGTATACTGAAAAGAGGGGAGATATATGTTGTAGATGAGATAGAGCGTAGTATTCATCCTTCTGTTATCAAGGAACTTGTGCGTTTGGTGGCTGATGACAAAAACATGAATGGTCAACTTGTATTCTCTACACATGAAACTTGTCTGCTTGATCAGGAAATTCTTCGTACTGATGAAATATGGTTTGCTCAAAAGAATGCTCACGGTTCTACGGAGTTGTATTCATTGAGTGACTTTAATGTGCATTCTACTGCAAATGTAGAGAATGGCTACTTGAACGGACGCTATGGCGGTATTCCTTTTATGAACGAACTTAAAACACTACATTGGGATGAAGAATAAATATCTGGTTAGACCAAGGAGATATGAGCGGCTTGAGCCATCTCGTGATTCTCGCAAGATTTATATTTATTGTGAGGGAAACAGAAGGGAGTTTGATTACTTCAAATTCTTCTGTGGGTTATCTTCTAATGTGAATATTATTCCTATTCCAAGCAAGAAAGGCAAAACGGATCCAAATAAACTTATGGAAGCCGCGAAAGAAGATTTTGCTATTGATGATAATATGAATCCGAAGTATTCGCTTGATGTTAACCAAAATGATAATGTGTGGTTTGTTATTGATACAGATGAATGGGGTAGTAAAATCTCAGAGTTGAGAAATTTCTGTAAGTCGCAAAATAATAAGACAGGGTGTGATACATGGTTTGTATCACAAAGCAATCCTTGTTTTGAAATTTGGCTTTATTATCATGAGTTTGACAAGAAGCCAGTGGATGAGAATGTTAAGAGATATTCATCTATGAAGAATTTTGTGGATAATATGATTCCTGGTGGTTTTGATAGTAGAAAACATCCGGCCAAGATAGATTCTGCTATCAATAATGCGAGTGCTAATTATGAGGAGTGTAATGATGCACCTGTATTATATAGTACGGAAGTATTTAAGTTGGGCAAAGTTATATATCCTTTTGTAAAGGATGTTTTATAAATTTTCAATGTCTTCAATTTTTAGCCTCATCCGAGTGGCGGCATAGTGCAGAGCGATACTGCAATGGGGAACCAAAATAAATTATGAATTAAGTAATCGGCTTTGCCGCTTGCCAGAGCAAGAATTACGAGTTACTAATTAGTGCGCTTTGCGTATTATGAATTATTCATTTTTGAATTATCCAATTTATCAATTCTTAATCGCAGACGTTAGCCGAGAATAACTCCTAACTCCTAATTCAAAATTCATAACTCATTCAATACTTCAACACTAATTTCACAAATCTCACGATTATTGTGTGTGTTAGAGGTGACTTATACTATACTGGTACACTCTTGTTTGTACTACACTTTTTTTATTAAGCACTTAAACATTTTATATATTTCTCAGTGATTTAGTCAGCAGGGTTTTGTCTTGTTGACCAGGTCGCTGTATGTTTTTTTTCGTTTGTAAAAAATCAATTTATTTTTATGATTACTTATTTTCTTATTTTCGTTCTGCTATTGGTGGCGGAACTCGTGTATTTCCGCATTGCGGACAAGTGTAACATCATTGACAAGCCTAACCAGAGGTCGTCGCATTCGACGATTGTGCTGCGTGGCGGTGGTATCATCTTCTTAATTGGGGCTTGGATGTGGAGTCTGTTCTTTGGTTTTCATTATCCTTGGTTCTTGGCAGGACTGACATTGGTGGCTGGAGTGAGCTTTGTGGATGACATTCATTCGCTGCCCGACTCTGTGAGACTTGTGGCACAGTTTGCTGCGGCTGCCATGGCTTTCTATCAGTTGGATATCCTGCATTGGGAGATGTGGTGGATTGTGTTGGTGGCATTAATTGTTTATGTGGGGGCAACAAACGTAATAAACTTTATGGACGGAATAAATGGAATAACAGCTGGATATTCATTAGCTGTTTTATTTCCATTAGCTGCATTAAATGCAGACGATAAGTTTGTGGCGCAATCATTGATCTTTACAACAATTATTGCAGCAATAGTTTTTTGTATATTCAATTTCCGACCGAAGGGTAAGGCTAAGTGCTTTGCTGGCGATGTAGGGTCAATAGGTATAGCATTCATTATGTTGTTCCTGTTAGGTAATGTTATTATCAAGACTGAAGATATAACATGGCTGATATTCTTATTAGTATATGGTGTGGATGGTTGTCTTACTATTGTGCATCGCATTATGCTGCACGAGAATTTGGGCGAGGCGCACAGAAAGCATGCTTATCAGATTATGGCGAATGAGTTGAAGATTGGACATGTAAAGGTTACATTAATATATATGGCAATGCAGTTGATGGTATCGCTTGGATTCATTTATCTGTGTCCGGATAATGTGTTGTGCCATTGGATGTATTTCGTGGGGGCATTAGCAGTACTGGCTATCGCCTACGTATTGTTCATGAAGAGATACTATCACTTGCATGAGGAATATCTTGCTGAATTAGGAGTTTTGAGTTAGGAGTTAGGAGTTGGTTGCCAGAGGCAATTGGGAATTTTGAGTTTTGAATTTTGTAATCGGCTGTGCCGCTTGCCAGAGCAAGAATTGTTCGCTGCTACGCATGCGATTTTGAATTACATTATGATTTAACAGAACTTTCGCAAGTTCAGAGAATTTAGAAGTTAAAGGAGTTTTTCGCAAAGCTCAAGGAAGTTTCACTCCCTTCGGCCGTTAGAAATTCTTGCTAAGGCAAGTGGCAAAGCCGAGCGATAGCCATTACTCTTTTTGCAGAATATTCAACTGTAAGGCATACGGCTTTAAATTCTAAATTCTCTGAACTTCCAAAAGTTCAATGATTTAATATTAATTGGATATGGAAATAAACAAAGAATTACTCGATAATTTGTTTGAACAGGCAAAAGAAAATCCTCGTTTACGTCAGAATTTGGATTTGCGTACATCGTCGGCTGATACCAGCCAGCGTATGCTAAATGCACTGTTGCCAGGAACTGTCGTGCCTATCCATCGTCATGAGGACACGACAGAAACAGTTGTCTGCTTGTGCGGAAAATTGGACGAAGTGATATATGAGGAGGTAGTGACATACGAGAAGAATGCATCTGAAGCTATGCCTATGGCTATAGATGCGCAGGATGTAACACGAAAAGTAGAGTATCGTGAGGTACAACGCATTCACCTTTGCCCTGCAGAAGCAAAGTATGGATGTCAGATACCAAAAGGCGCATGGCACACGGTGGAAGTAATAGAGCCGAGCGTGATATTCGAGGCCAAGGATGGGGCATATAAAGGGTGATGTTGAGTTTTGATTTTTGAATTATTCTTGGCTAAGAATAAGGTAAAGTAGGTATGTGCTTTGCAAAACTTACAAGGGATATCCTTAATAAGAATTCAAAATAATAGGTATTTTATGGCTTAAATCATCCCTGTCTCGCAAATAATGTATATCTTTGTAGAAGATAAGCTGCACCTCGGCATAACGAACAAGCAAGCTTGACGTTCTGCTCTCGGTTTGCGCTATCTTTGTAGAAGATAAACCTTTAAATTATATAGTTATGCGACACACAGAAGAACGATATATTAGTTTGTTGACCGATTTTGGTTTCAAACGAATCTTTGGCACAAAACCCAATAAGGATTTGCTTATTGACTTTCTCAACTCTTTATTCAATGGTGAACAGGTTGTGAAAGACGTAACGTTCCTTAATAGCGAACATGTGGGCGATGTACATACCGATCGTAAAGCGATATTTGATGTGTATTGCGAGAATGAGCATGGGGAAAAGTTTATTGTAGAGATGCAGAATGCATATCAAACATATTTCAAGGATCGCTCGTTGTATTATGCCACATTCCCCATTCGTGAGCAGGCTCAAAAAGGAGAAGGCTGGAACTATAAACTCAAGCATGTTTATGTAGTGGCGCTGCTCAACTACGATATGAGCGACCCTGCCTTTTCAGATGATACTATAAACCATGATATCGGTTTGCTTGACAAGCAGACACACCGAGTGTTCAACGATAAACTCACATTTAAATATGTGGAAATATCTAAGTTCAACAAGAGGATAGAGGAACTTAAGACTAACTATGATAAGTGGCTCTTTGTTCTTCAAAATCTCTCGCGTCTTGACCGCCAGCCTGAATATTTGCAAACAGCTGTATTTAACCGTTTGTTTGCTGAAGCCGAAATAGCCAAGTTCACAAGGGCAGAACTTAGGGAATACGAGGATAGCCTTAAGGCTTATCGAGATATTAAGAACTCTTTGGATAGTGCCAAACAAGAAGGTAAAAAAGATAAAGCAATAGAGATAGCCAAGAATCTTCTTGAAATGGGAATGTCTATTGACAATATAATGAAAGCAACAGGCCTTTCACAGGAAGAAATTGCTAAGCTTTAAGTTTTCAAAGACAATTGTACGAATACCAGAAGGATATGTTACGGCAGATAGAGGATGCGTTTGTGATGCATCAATCTGTGATGGTACGGATGCCTATTGGACCAGATAAGACTGTGCTTCTGACGGAGCAAGTGAAGAGTGAAGAATCTGACGGCATTGCAGCGAGAGCTGAGATATCTTGGCTTGTGGAAGTTTGCAGGGGCGGTGATGTATGTGCAGCATAAGGTTTTGGGATTACCTGACGAGAAAATGCACTTCGTGCGATATTATCTTGCCGAGGCTTTAAGCGAGCCAATTTTCAGAACATGGCACTTCTTCTGGAGGATGAAGAATAAGGAATAATAGATATACGGGTTAACGGCTCCCTTTCCTATTTTTTTGAACTACTTTTCGGTGATGGGGCTTAGTAGCCCGTTCTGTAATATGTGAGATTATGGAAAATATTGTTAGACCTCGTTTGAATGACTATCATGGAATTCTGCTGCTCCAAGATAAGGTTGATTTTGTTATAC
>ERZ773165.574-NODE-574-length-26861-cov-100.660524_pt1 | contig 26861 bp, 23 predicted proteins | sample MGYA00581003_ERZ773165 | MGnify/ENA primary metagenome ERZ773165 (study PRJEB29015, sample SAMEA2737817) | human gut metagenome | biome: human gut; feature: human-associated habitat; material: faeces | place: China | collected 2012 ... | reverse complement strand
AGCGCAAAGTTACGACTTTATTTCCAAACCCGCAAGAGCTTTCTGGGAAAAGTTTCTGAAAAAGTTAGAGATTGCTTTTTTCATGTGACAGGACAAGGGTCTATATGCCACGATGATGAAAAGTGACGTATAGCCCCTTAAAACCATAGAAATGCATGTTTTTTTAGTAAAAATGCAGGCTTGTTGATAGAAATGTAAGTAAAAATGAGAAAAATGCAGCAAAAAGCAACAATTCTTGCAAAAATATGCTTGGTTTAACAGAAAAAGTCTTAACTTTGCAGCGGATTTGAGATAATATGCAGTTTTTTGCTGTTTCTCGCTTCCAAGTTCACACTTATAACAACTTTTAAATTAAAAAGATTCGATTATGAAAGTAGCAATTGTTGGTGCAAGTGGCGCAGTAGGACAGGAATTCTTGCGTATCCTTGCTGAGAGAAATTTCCCTATGGATGATTTGGTGTTGTTTGGTTCTGAGCGTTCTGCCGGACGAAAATACAACTTCAAGGGAAAGGACTATGAGGTCAAACTTTTGCAGCATAACGATGACTTTAAAGATGTCGATATTGCTTTCACATCTGCTGGTGGTGGTACTTCTGAGGAATTTGCAGAGACCATTACTAAGTATGGTGCTGTCATGATAGATAACTCAAGTGCATTCCGTATGTGCGACGATGTGCCTCTGGTTGTGCCTGAGGTGAATGCTGAGGATGCGCTGAACCGCCCTCGTAATATCATCGCCAACCCTAACTGTACTACTATTATGATGGTAGTGGTTTTGAAGCCTATCGATGACTTGAGTCATATCAAGAAGATTCATATCTCTTCTTACCAGAGTGCTTCCGGTGCTGGTGCTGCAGCTATGGCTGAACTTGAGCAGCAGTATAAGGACATCATTGAGACTGGTAAGACTGACCATATTAATAAGTTCCCTCATCAGTTGGCTTACAATGTCATTCCTCAGATTGACAAGATGACTCCAAATGATTACACCAAGGAGGAGATGAAGATGTATAACGAGACTCGCAAGATCATGCACTCTGATGTTCGTACAAGTGCTACTTGTGTGCGTGTTTCTTCTCTCCGTTCTCACTCAGAGAGTGTATGGTTTGAGACAGAGAAGCCATTGGCTGTAGAGGATATCCGCAAGGCTCTGGAGGCTGCTCCTGGTGTTACCGTGAAGGATGATGCTCAGAACTACGTTTATCCAATGCCTTTGGAGAGCGCTGGTAAGGATGATGTCTATGTAGGTCGTATCCGCAAGGATTTGGCTGATGACAACGGCAATACTTTGTGGCTCACTGGCGACCAGATTCGTAAGGGTGCTGCCCTGAATGCTGTGCAGATTGCTGAGTACTTGATTAAGGTGGGCAACGTAAAGTAATTGCATGCTGGAAAGATTTAAACTTTTGCTCCAGGAAATGAACCGGGGCATATATGAAAAAGATACTGAAATTTCGCTCTCGCTCCTTGCCGCTCTGGCAGGCGAGAGCGTTATTCTTTTAGGCCCTCCTGGAGTAGCGAAGAGTATGGTGGCCCGTCAGTTGAAGACTGCTTTCAGAGATGCTCATAGTTTTGAGTACCTGATGTCGCGTTTCTCTACTCCTGATGAAATCTTCGGTCCTGTGAGTATTCAAAAATTAAAGTCTTCTGATACTTATGAGCGTGCGGTGGATGGTTATCTGCCTACTGCTGATGTGGTCTTTCTGGATGAAATCTGGAAGGCGGGGCCTGCTATTCAGAATACGCTTCTCACGGTGATCAATGAAAAACTGTTCCGCAATGGTAATCGGGAGATGCATCTTCCGCTGAAACTTCTCGTGGCTGCCAGCAATGAGTTGCCGGCAAAGGGCGAGGGCTTGGAGGCTCTCTGGGACCGATTTGTCATTCGCATTGAGAGTCGTCCGATTAAGAAGGAATCGAATTTCAGAGCGATGCTCTTGGAGGTGAAGAGTGAAGAACGAAGAGTGAAGAATTCAAATGCGATTACTGCAGAAGAGTATGCGGAATGGTCGGAGAATATCAATAAGATAGGTGTAAAGGAGGAGGTGCTGGATGTCATTTCCGTCATTCGTAAATCCTTGAGAGCCGTGAATGTGGATGAGGCTGCTGAGCGCAGGAATATCTACGTGAGCGATCGTCGCTGGAAGAATATTGCCCGTCTGCTCCGTACTTCTGCTTTCATGCAGGACAGGGAAGAGGTTGATTGCTGCGACTTGCTTCCTATCTATCATTGTCTCTGGCAGGAACCGGAGGAAAGGGATGCCATCCGCACTATTGTGATCCGTGCTCTTTTTGCTCCTTTGGCAGAGAAACTGGTGGAGATGAAGAATGCGCTTGCTGAAGACATCAAGTATCATCGCATTCGTAAGAGCCCGGATGAGGGCAGAGATTATGAGGGAGAAATAGAAACCCTCTCAGATAATCTGAGTTCGCTGGAAAGACGTTTGGGTGATAATCTCTTTGTTTCGTCTGATGATAAAAATGAAATCTCAGCTTATCTGAGAGACTTCTATAAGGAACTTGCCTTCACAAGACAGGACACGATGAAACTGTATGCGGATTAGTGGATTTATATCGCAGGCGCAAAATACTTTTGCATAAATTTTGTTCTTTCATAGTTTTTGTTTAAATTTGCACAAAAATAAGAAGAAAGGCGGAGTTATGGCAAGAAAATTATATCCGATAGGCATTCAGACATTCGAAAGAATCCGTAAGGAAGACAGATTCTATGTCGATAAGACGGAGTATGTGTATCGTATGACACATACTAGTGACATATATATCTTTCTGAGTCGCCCACGACGATTCGGAAAGTCTCTTCTCGTCTCTACGCTCAAAAGCTATTTCGAGGGCAAGAAAGAGTTGTTCGAAAGCTTGGCGATAGAGAAACTGGAGAAGGAATGGACGGAATATCCAGTGCTGCATTTCAGTATGGCTGGTGGAAAACATCAGGAGGAAGAAGAACTGAAACTTTACTTGGGCTATCAGTTGGAAGACCAAGAGAAGAAATTTGGCATCAAAGAACATCGAGAGGGCGCAAACAATCGTCTCACCGACTTGATTCAAATAGCGCATGAGCAAACTGGCAAGCAGGTGGTCATTCTCATAGATGAGTATGATGCTCCATTGCTGGATGTGGTTCACGATGATGAAAAGTTGAATCGTCTTCGCACCATCATGCGCAATTTCTATAGTCCGTTGAAAGATTGCGAGCCATTACTTCGTTTCGTATTCTTGACAGGAATCACCAAGTTCTCGCAGTTGAGCATCTTCAGTGAACTGAATAATATCTCGAACATCAGCATGGACGAGGCTTATGCTGGTGTTTGTGGTATTACCAAGGATGAGTTGCTGTCGGAAATGACGGAGGACATTGATTGTTTGGCGGAAAAAATGGATTTGTCAAGAGGGGCAGCCATACAGAAACTCAAAGACAATTATGATGGTTATCATTTTACATGGCCTTCACCAGATGTCTTCAATCCATTTAGTTTGCTGAACTGTTTCTCACGCATGAAAGTTGGTGCCTACTGGTTTGCATCGGGCACGCCGACCTTCTTGATAGAGATGATGCGCAAGTTTGATGTCTCTCCTATAGACATCGGCGAGAAGGAATTGGCTGACGTTACCGATTTCGATGCACCGACCGAAGAGATGGAGTCGATAGTGCCATTGCTCTATCAGAGTGGGTATGTCACCATCAAGGGCTTTGACGAGGAATCGGAACTCTACGAGTTGGGTATCCCGAACAAGGAGATACGTGTGGGCTTGTTTAAGAGTCTCTTGCCTAACTATCTTTCTCGCCGTTCTCCTAAGGGAAAGGTTGCCATCGCCCAGATGTCAGTTCTCATTAGAAAGGGAGACATCGATGGAGCCTTGGAGTTGCTCAAGACTTTCTTTGCCACCGTTCCTTATTGCGACAACACGCAGTATGAGGGTCATTATCAGCAACTGATGTATCTTGTCTTCGCCCTGCTCACCGACTATCGCATTGTGGTGGAGCAGCATACGGCTAAGGGCAGGACAGACATCACGCTCGAAACCGCCGACCATATCTTTGTCATGGAACTGAAGTTTGACAAGACGGCTGAGGACGCTCTCGCCCAAATCAACGCCAACCGCTATGCAGATGCCTTTGCCATGAGTGGCAAGAAGATAGTGAAAGTGGGCATCAACTTCAGTGTGAAAGAAGAACGGAACATCACGAAGTGGGTGACGGAATAGATAATTCTGAAATGCTAAACAAGATCTTCCTTTGAACTTTGGGAAGGTCTTGATTGCGAAGCTATTTTTGAATATCGCCAAAGTGCAAGTTGCATTGACTGCTGCTTGCGCTAATAGCTTGCTCTTTTCAAGCGTATTTGCAAAATTGACAATACTCTCGTTTGATTCCATATTTTATAGTTCTTTCTTGTACTTTTGAACAAAAGCAGTAGGCATGGTCAGATCTATCAACTGGTCATAAACAAGTTTTTGGCAGGAATCTATCAGTTTTTTGTTGTTTTTTTGCAATTCCTCATTTATTTTTATTATATTTGCACCGCATTCTGTAATGTAGAGGGTGACTTTTACAGTCAGAGGTGCATAGTTCACTGATTGTCAAACCATTTAAATGGAATAAATAAGAAACAGAAATAAAAAAAAGAAACGCTAAGGATTTGTCCGATTCAAGGAATCGTCAATCTAACTGAGACAAAGAACAGAGGCTAAAGCCTCATATTTTTAACTCGGCGTTTCCGTTCTGAACTTTTTGGATATTGAGCTTTTAGCTCTTGTTCTCTAATTCCGAATACCGCCAATATTCACTCAACGAGAACAAGCAGATTGAAGGTTCACGCTCTTAGGGCGTGAGCCGTTCTGTGCTTGTTGTTGAGTTAGGTCACTTGGCGGTACCTGGAATTAAACAAGCCACGAACGGTTCCGCCTTTTTTATTTTTTTACATGAAGAAGAATTTTTTTGTTTTTGCATGTCTTTCGCTTTTGAGCCTTTCCGTTGGCGCACAAAATAATGATGAACAAGGAAGCACAGATAATGGAGGGCATCGAGGAATAGATTTCAGTATTAATCCTGGTTATCTTATTCCAACCAAAGGTGGAAGCGATGGAATTATTTCTGCCGAATTGGGAATAGGAAAGCGTATCAACAAGAACTTCTATCTGGGTATTGGTACGGGGGCTTTTGTTCCTACAAATGAAGGTGGAAAAGTTATGATTCCAATAACTGCAGACTTTAAGTTACATTTTCCATTGAAGCCTAACGGTATAACACCTGGTGTTCTTGTTCGTAGTGGTTATGTGATAAATACGGCAGATGACCAAAGTGTAAAAAATGGCAAACATTGGGTAACCATACCACAGCCAAATTTTGTGATGGCACAGATTATGCCAACAATAGACATCCCGTTGTCACATTCGGTGGACTTTACTTTAGGATTGGGCTATACTCATTTCTTTGCGACCAAAGGTAGCAATAACAGTGGTGGAGACTTTACCATTCGTACAGGCTTTAATTTTCATAAGTCAACATCTGCAAGCCGTAAGCCACGAAAGCTCCAGGTGCCAACACGTGACAATGGCGTCCAACTTACTTTTGAAGGTGGAGGATTGAAGGTTGGCAATAGCAATGATGATTATAAGTATGGAGCATTGGGAAGTGTTGTTGCTACTTACAAACTGAATCCAAATATTAGTTTTGGTCTTGGTGCTGGTGCTGATTATTTCTCGTTAGTCAAGGATGGTGGCGTAGAATTTTCTGATCATCGATACGACGGCCAAAACTATAATAGTACATATAATATCGACACAAATGTGACTGCTATTCGTTTGTTTGCACGTGGTAATTATAGATTGACGGATGCACGTTTATCTCCTATAGCTACTTTGGATGCAGGTTTAAGATTTTATTCTTATGGCGGGGATACGAACGTTTATGGTGATCTGTTGGGAGGCGATTCATCGGATATGGCTGTAGAAAGTCCAAGGTCTTTTGAAAACAATCTTGGTACTCCATCAAAGGTCGCTTTTTATGTGGCTCCAGCTGTAGGTGTATCTTTGCGTGCCACTAATAATTCTTATTTGGAATTAAAGGTCGGTTACACAATTGCTCCAAGTGTATCAGGAAAGAGCGGTGAGTATTCTTATACCTCGAAATCTAATATGGATTTTACAAGAACTTATTCTTGTTCTAAGTTAAATATGTCTTCCCTATATCTATCTATTGGCTATACCCATACCTTTAGATGGGGTAAGAATTTATTCAAAAAGTAAAATGTAAACAACCCAATAGCAGGTACATAAACATGTATCTGTTATTGGGTACATTTATTGCCATAATGACTTGTAAGGCAAACGGTCAAAGTTTGATGAAAATGTAAAAAGTTACGGATATTATTTGTATTCTCTGTAACTTTTAACACGAACATTCTTTATTCTCAACACAAGTAGTTGTATTTTTGCACGAAAATAAGAATAACATGGATAGAAATACAGTCATTGACACGTTACAACAGCGAGGTTGGTTCATAACCACAGGTGAAGTGAAAAGCCGTGGTGAATATGAGCAACTTCGCCGTGCAATAGAAGATGGAATGCTTATGCGGCTTCGTAATGGTGTCTATGTGGAAATGTCAGCGTTGGCAAACAACATGATAGATGTGGAACGTTTTGTTCCGCATGGGGTGCTTTGCCTGTATAGTGCTTTTGCTCATTATGGACATTCCACACAAATGCCTTCCGCTACTTACATAGCCATTAAAGCCAAGCGAAAGGGCGCATTTGATTTTGGATTGTGCCAAAATAGAATGTTTAGTGGTGGATTTTTAGAAGGAAAGTTGTATTTCCCGTGGATTTTAAGTAACTTTGCAGAAAATATTCTGCATTCGATTTGCATTATCTTTGTATAAGATAAACTGCATCTCTGCAAAACAATTTTAGAATTTAGGAAATATGAATCAAGAAAATCAAATATTGTCTCCAGAACTGGAGGCTCGTGTGCATCAGGCAGTGGAGAATTTCATGCAGGGCTATGGCTGCTGCCAATCTGTGGTGGCTGCTTTTGCTGATCTGTATGGTCTCGATGAAACAATGGCTAAACGTATCGGTGCTGGCTTCGGCGGCGGAGTGGGTAGAATGCGCATGATGTGTGGCGCAGTATCTGGTATTGTCGTACTGGTGGGGCTGGACTGTGGTCAGACCGAAGGCGACGACCGGGAAGGTAAGTCTGCCTGCTACAAGGTAGTGCAGAATTTGTTAGCTAAGTCAAAGCAGCAGAATGGCAGTATCATCTGTGCTGAAATCCTCGGTCTGAAAGGATATGAGAAGGCACAGTCCAGTTATGTGGCTTCAGCCCGTACGGCAGAATACTACAAATCTCGCCCTTGTGCTGCAAAGGTGGAGAGTGCTGCCCGCATCTTTGCTGAATATCTGATGGAAAAATGAAATATCAGACCAATAAGGACTTGGTTGAATCCCAGTTCTACCTGAAGATGCTGGATGATTTCTGCAAGTCGGGACAGGTGAAGATTCCTGATCCGGCAAGTACTGTCATGCCTTGGAATTTGAAAGAAGATCCGCTCAAGGATTATCTGATTCACCTCTTTACCTTGAAAGTTACTATTGCAGAGACGGGTGAAGAGGTGCAGAAATTCCAGCGCCAGGTGGTTAACAGCAGAATCAAGAGCAAGATTTTCTATGAGACTGTAGGAAAATTCATCGTGGAATGTGTTCACCACATGAGATTCCAGCGACAGAGAGCCTGGACGGAAAGTCATCGGGCTGATGATGTGCTCGACTGGACTCCCTTCCGTAGGATGAACGAAGAGGTTTGGAAACCCTTGCTTGACCAGATTGATGAGGAGCATCGGAATGATGGATTCGACAAAACTTTCTTCCTCCGGCTTTTCGGGGAGGAGTCTATTCAAGCTAATCATAATGGAGAAATTCATGATGGAGATACTGACAGGTTGCATTCCTCTATCGGCGCTTCCAAAGCTGAGAACTGGGAACGGCTGGTAAGGGATTGGAAGGCTTGTATAGAGCAGCAGGTGATTTCTAAATTGAAGGACTTCATAGCGCTCAGACAGACTCATTTCGAGACCGGATTGGTCCGCATGATGGATCAGATAACCCGCAATATGAAGTTGAAGGGTATTTCTGAACAGCGGGCGGTTCAGGCATGGGAAATGATGAAGAACGCCTGGACAGAGACGGAATTTGAGCGTCGACTGAACGAGATGAAAATACAGGATCAATATCCTGAAATCAAGGAGATTGTAGCGAAGATGGGACGTGTGGCGGATGCCAATGGTAAGGACCGGCTGACCATCGCTTCGGGTGTCGATATGAAGATGGAACATTCCTCAGGAAGTGATATTGAGGGCATTACCGTGGGCGATGATCTCAACTCGCTTCTTCCGCTCGAACTTGCACAATACAGTGATGAGGACATGGAGGGACTCTTTATATATAAGTATCGCACGCGTAGGTTGCAGACTTTCCGCTACAAGAGTGAGATGGCTAAGCCTTCTCGCAAACTCGGTTTTACACATGCCTCCCGCAAGGGTCCTATGATTGTCTGCCTCGATACTTCTGCGAGTATGTATGGCACTCCAGAAAGAATTTCTTCCACGCTCATTTCCCTGATAGAAGAAACGGCAGAAGAACTGGAGCGAGACTGTTTTCTGATAGATTTCTCGGTGAGTACACGTGCCATCGATCTCATGGTAAAGAGAAAGGTGGAACGGCTGAAGAAGATTGGAATCAACATCGTGGAAGGTGCGGAAGATACGGCATCAGCCAGTCATCTCCCTTTTATCGGAGGAGGAACATCTGCGAAAAAAATGATGAGCCAGATGTTCGAGCTGCTCGATCATGATGGATTGCATTATGTGAATGCAGACGTACTTTGGATCACCGACTTCCTGATTCCGAATCCCTCACAGGCTATGCTGTCGAGATTCAAGGAATACAAGGAGACGGGCACCCGGTTTTATGGCATCCGTATTGTCAGAAGCGACGATAAGGAGCCGAATGAATGGAAGGATTACTTCAACCGGATTTACACCGTCAGATATCGTCCTTTGAGGCGATACTGACGGGTGAAGTCAGGGCTTATTTCTTCTTGGTCAGCACATAGTGCTTGGCCATTGCACCCTCCGGTTCTGTGCCGAGAGAATCAGTCATGATGAGGCTCTGGGCATCCTTTACCTTGTAGTATGACTTCTCGCCACTTGATGGGCGGGTGATTTCTACTACGCCATTAGCCAGCATCTTGAAGATTCCGCTTGCTTCGTCGTGACCATCCTTGCGCTCGAGATAGTCGGCTGAGTACTGGTATGTACTGTCGGCATTGAGTGTGAGCACGGTCTTGATACCCGGGCAATCGGCTGCAGGGAGTGTTCCTTCGTAAGTACCAGCGATGGAATCGAGGACGAAGGCATTGGATTCGAGAGAATCCTTTTCTGTATAGCTGAGACTATCCTGGTCAGCTTCCTGGTTGTTGGTCTTCTTGCTATCGCAGGAACCAACTGACAGAGCTGCAATAACAGCTGCGGTCAAAACTAATTTCTTTTTCATAATAAATTTCTTTACTGTTCTTACGGCAAATATACGCTTTTTCTTCACTATCTGCAAAATTTTGGCATAGAATTTATGTAATATTTAACATTCGCAGCTCTATCAGTAAAAGTTGTTAAAGATACAATGTGGGGCTTAATCGTCGCCCCAAATTTGGTGGAGTCGTAAATAATGACTATCTTTGCAAGCGTAAAGAAAACGATGGAAAAATATCTTTATAATAATAGATTTTTAAATAGTTAATAGAAGAAACATGAAATATATTATCTTTGATTTTGACGGAACTATCGGAGATTCTCAAAGTTTGATAGTCAGGACATTGCAGGATACGATGCGTGCAAGAAAACTGGAAGTGAAATCGGATGAGGAATGTGCCAAGACCATCGGTTTAAGACTGGATGAGGCTTTCGTCTCGCTCTTTGATATGAGTGATGAGGAAGGGATGGAGTGTGCTGCTACTTATCGCGAGATATTCCTGGAAAACAAGCAAACGATGATCGTAAAGCCGTTTCCTCATGTGATAGAAACGCTTAGGGAGTTGCATCATCGCGGATTTGTATTGGGAATGGCAAGCAGCAGAAACCATTGCTCGCTGGATGGATATGTGAAACAGATGCAGTTGGAGGATATTTTCTCCTCTATTGTGGCGGGTGATGATGTGGAGCATGTAAAACCGGCTCCCGATATGGTTTTCAAGGCTTTGGGAGAGATGAGAGGAATGAAAAATCCTGTAACTTCGCCTGATGACGTGAAGGATATGCTTGAAGAAACCTTAGTGGTTGGTGATATGAATTTCGATGTGGATATGGCGCATCATGCCGGTTGCAGGGCTTGTGCCGTAACTTATGGTAACGGAACCCGTGAGCAGCTTGCCGCTGCAGAATGGATCATTGATGATTTCGCCGAACTTCAGAAAATCCTAAAAGGATAAATGTTTCTGAAAACATAAAATGCTCAAGGAGTAAAAAGATAAAATCAAGAAGTAAAAGAATAAAACAGGAAATGAATGAAAGATTATTTTATCGCTTGTAGAATAAAAAAGCAGGTGAAATAATCTTTTATTCATTTTTTTATTGTACCTTTGCACTCGCAATTGGTTCGCTGCCACTTCCTGCCGCCGCAGGCATGGAGGGTGCGTAGTGATTAAAAGGGAATCGGGTGAGAAGCCCGGACAGTCCCGCTGCTGTAAGCGTCTTATTGCGGCAAGCACCATGGTCACTGACATTTTTTCGGGAAGACCGCTTGCCATGAGTTTTGCATCTTTTTATGGTTAACATAGAGTGAGATGCTGGGAGGATGCAAGTCAGAAGACCTGCCGTTGCCATCGGAAACGATATGATTAAAGGTTGTCTTTAGGGTAAGAGATTCCGATGATTCTATCCAACCCCGTGGGATGGGTTCGTGATGGAGACATATTATATATTTACTTATTATATTAAGGTATAAGGAGATTAAATGAGAATAATGAAATTACTGCTATGCGTCGTGGGATGCATGGTAGCAAGTGGTGTACTATATGCGCAGAAGCAGCATGTAGGTAGTTTGGATAGTATTCATACTATTAAGGAAGTTGTCGTAGTGGGTAATAATACTCCGAGTGTGATTCCGGCACAGGTGATGACAGGTGATGAACTGCAGCGGCTCAACTCGATGAGTGTGGCCGATGCCCTGCGTTTCTTCTCGGGTGTGCAACTCAAGGATTATGGTGGTGTGGGTGGTATCAAGACCATCAACATCCGTTCTATGGGTACCAATCATGTGGGTGTGTTCTATGATGGTATAGAACTCTCCAATGCACAAAATGGACAGGTGGATTTGGGAATGTATTCACTCGATAATATGCAGACTATCTCGCTTTATAATGGACAGAAAAGCCAGATATTTCAAGCTGCCAAGGAATTTGCTTCGGCAGGTTCGGTGTATCTGCAGACTCGTGTTCCAGAATTTGAAGAAGGTAAGGCTTATCATCTGAAAGCGAAATTCAAGACTGGTTCTTTCGATCTGGTGAATCCATCGCTGCTTGGCGAACTGAATCTCTCTGATAGGGTGAAAGCTTCCTTCAATGGCGAATGGCTCAGCAGCAGTGGTAAGTATAAGTTCCGTTACCGTAGAAAGGCAGTAAAAACCGATGAAATCATGTATGATACAACGGCTGTAAGAGAGAATGGTGATATTCGTGCCACCCGACTGGAGGGAGCCTTATTTGGTGACGTTAAGGGAGGTGACTGGATGCTGAAAGCATATAATTATACCTCAGAACGTGGTGTGCCAGGGGCTATCGTTAATAATGTATGGCGGCGAGGCGAGCGTATCAGCGACAATAATTCTTTCATACAAGGTTATATTCATAAGCGCTTTTCTCCCCATTACCAAACGAAGTTAATGGCGAAATACTCTTACTTTCTCACCAAGTATGTCAACAAGGATACCACGGTAATGCTGATAGATAATGTGTATCGCCAGAAGGAGTTCTATCTGTCCACTCTGCATCAGTATGATCTTTGCTCTTGGTGGAAGGTGTCATGTGCTTATGATTTCCAGTGGAACAACATGGATGCTGATATGTATGGATTTGTGCATCCTACTCGCTGGAATCATATCGTGTCTTTAGCCACAGCAATAGCCTGGGGTGGATTCAAGATGCAGGGGAGTGTGGTTTATAATTATGTACATGATGTAACAAGGGATGCAGAGGCACCAGCCGATAAGAATACCTGGTCGCCGGCAGTGTTTCTCTATTATAAGCCGTTCCAAAACATAGGTTTCTCCTTGAGGGCCTTCTATAAGAAGAGTTTCCGTATGCCAACCTTCAACGACCTCTATTATGCAGAGATGGGCAACTCTAAACTTAACCCGGAATATACCACCCAGTATGATGTGGGATTTGCATATTTCAGTCCTTGTATGAAGGGAATATTGTATGAGTGGGCTGTGCAGGTGGATGGGTATCGTAATTTTGTGAGTGATAAGATTGTGGCTTATCCTAAGGGAGCACAGTTCCGTTGGACGATGCTCAACCTGGGCAAAGTGCATATCAATGGACTCGATGCCAAGGTAAGTGCAACTCTCCGACCATTGCGCAAACTTTATGTTACTACTCGTCTGCAATATACTTACCAGCAGGCCATTGATGTAACCAATCCTGCCGATACCTATTATCGCGACCAGATACCATATATTCCATGGAACAGTGGTTCGGCTGTGGTACAGATGGATTACGGAACTTGGGGTTTGAACTATAGTTTTATTTATACCGGTGAGAGATATAACCAGCAGGAGAATATCATCTATAATCATACACAGCCATGGTATACTCACGATCTCTCTCTGCAGAAAAGTTTCAATTGGAAGGATTACAAGGCTCGTGTGGCATTAGAGGTGAATAATCTCTTCAGCCAGGACTATGATGTGATACTCAATTATCCGATGCCTAAGCGCAACTATCGCCTCACGTTGACGTTTGAGATGTAATAATGGTGGCAAGCATCAAAAAAAAATAAAAACATGATGAAAAAGCTATTGCTATATTTACTAATAGGTACATGTTTGGTAAGCTGCCGCGAAGATGAAGTGGTGGTTCCTACTGAGTACGAAATTATCCCCGAGGAGGTGAAGCCGGGACAGAAAATTATCGGCATGTACCTGCTCAACGAGGGCAACATGGGTAGCAACAAGAGTACGCTCGATTATGTTGATTTCTCACAGGGGTATTATGTACGTAATCTCTATGCTGAGCGCAATCCTCATGTTATCAAGGAATTGGGTGATGTGGGCAATGACATTCAGATATATGGTTCCCGAATTTATGCCGTCATCAATTGCTCTAATAAAATAGAGGTGCTGGATGCTCGCACAGCTCATCGCATCGGGCAGGTTAATATCCCAAATGTGCGCTATGTGCGTTTTCACAAGGGGTATGCCTATGCCACTTCTTATGTAGGACCGGTGCAGCTCAATAACCCTGATGCGGTTCAAGGAGCCGTCTATAAGATAGATACGCTTTCGCTGAAGCCCGTGGCTAAATGTACGGTGGGATTCCAGCCCGATGAACTTTGTGTGTTGGGACAGTATATCTATGTGGCAAATTCAGGAGGATATATGGCTCCCAATTATGACAAGACCGTGTCGGTGATAGAAATAGAGGGATTCAAGCAAGTAGAGAAAATTCCAGTGGGTATCAATCTCCATCATATTAAAGCTGATAAGTACGGCAAACTTTGGGTAACTTCCCGGGGAGATTACCAGAACATCCACTCCAATCTCTATGTGTTAGATAGAAAGAAAGGACGCAACGAGATGGAGGTAACTGATACGCTCAACATACCTTGCAGCAACTTCTGCATCAGTGGCGATTCGCTCTATTATTATGCCACGGAGTGGAACAACTATACACAGAAGAATACCATCACGTATGGTATCGTCAATGTAAAGACCCTGAAGAAAGTGAGCGACTCGTTTATTACCGATGGGTCGGAAAAAGACATCACCATCCCCTATGGTATCAATATCCATCCGGAAACACATGACATCTACGTAACAGATGCCAAAAACTATGTTTCGAGTGGGGTGTTGCACTGCTATAATCGGTATGGAGTGAAAAAGTGGAGTGTGAGGACAGGGGATATTCCTGCCCACATGTGTTTTCTTGCAAAATAATGGAAGACGATGAAGATAAGATTATGTGATATATTGATCAGTTTGTTGCTGGGGATGGGATTGTCGAGTTGCCATCAGGACTTGGAAAACGTCTCGTTGGGGCTCAATGACTACTATTATATTGAGCGCATGCGTAAACTCCGACTTTCGCCAGCCTATGAGGGCAAGAGCTATCGATGGACGGCGCAGACTTCAGATGGGCGGGATTCCCTGCTTAGTACGGATCGGGATTATGTGTTTCTTGCCGAAAAAGAAGGCACTTACACGCTTACTTTCTCCCTCGATGATGGGGAGCGTGGATATAAGCATACCTTCCCCGTACAGGTGGTGCATGAGGATACCGAGTATAGTCCCTATACAGCTAGGGTATATGAGTACCGGCCTGCACCAGGGCAGTTTGTCAATACGATGCCTCTTTATGAACAGGGCGATAATGAGGAGACAATGCGCCAGAAAGCAGAAAATGACCTGACCAACGATGTGATGATTTCGCTGGGATCTTATGGAGGGTATGTAACCTTTGGGTTCGATCATACAGTTGTCAATGTGCCAGGCCAGAAAGATTTCTTCATCAAGGGTAATGCCTTCTATAGCGACATTCCTGCCTATAAGGACCAAAAAGGAGGTTCGGCAGAACCCGGCATCGTGATGGTGGCTTTCGACCGCAACTGTAATGGCAAGGCGGATGATGATGAGTGGTACGAGTTGGCTGGCAGTGAATATTACAAGCCGGCAACGTTCAAAAACTATGAGATAACGTATCGCCGTCCGGATGATTTCCATAAACCGGTCCCTGATGTAACGGGGATGCTGACCGATACCTTGTATATCCCTTGGACGGATAATCGTGGTGGAAGTGGCTATGTGGCCAAAAACTCATTCCATGCGCAGAATTATTATCCTGAGTGGATCAAGGCAGATGAGATGAAGTTTGAGGGAACTTTGTTGCCTCAAAACGGAGTGGACGAAAGTCATATAGGAACCTACTATGTACTTTATTCCTATCCGTGGGGATATGTTGATAATCATCCTAATACTGAGCAAAATCTCTGTTCATTTGATATTTCCTGGGCAGTGGATAAGCAGGGAAATCCTGTGCATCTGCCAGGGGTTGATTTCATCAGGGTCTATACGGGAGTGAGGCAATATTGCGGATGGATAGGTGAGACTTCCACGGAGGTGGCGAGAGCACAAGACTTGCATGTGGAAGTGAAATCGTCTTTACCTGCTGATCCATTAGGGGAGTAGATGATTGGTGATAAGAGAATAAATAGTTAATTATTATAAGTTTAATTTTAAGGTAATAAGTATGAAGAAGAAACTTTACTTTCTTTTATTGATGCTCTTGTGCACAACGATTGCGTTTGCACAAGTCTGCGTTCAGGGGGTACCTCGCAATTTGCATAAAAATGCCAAGGGTATAACTCGAAGTGTTAATGCAAGCGTGGATTTCGACAAAATCCAATATTGGGTAGGTACAGGTGATAAAAAATCTGCGTTAGTTGTTAAATGGAATGATGGCAAGGATGACAATAAATGTCTTGTATGGGGGTATCGCTGGAATGAAAAGACTACAGGTGCTCAAATGTTATTGGCTGTAGCTGCTGCAGATCCTCGTTTCTATTTGCTGGTAAATGGTGGTACACAGCATGGTGTGACTATTGGCGGTTATGGGTTTGATCTTAATGATAATGGTAACATTTTGTTGGTTAATGGAGATCATACGTTTGAACTTACTGATGGCGTCTATGATTGTGGTAGCTATAGCTTTGATGATTTTACTTCTAATGATAACGAAGACCATTGGCAGTCAGGTTGGTCCAAGGGTTATTGGAGCTATTGGGTAGCGAGTGCTGAAGGCCATGAGTTTACTTATTCGAATGAGGGTGCTTCATCCCGTGAGTTAGCTGACGGAAGTATTGACGGTTGGTCTTTTGTGGCAGATATGTCTAATTTTGATAGTGCAGATATGTCTGGTGACTTGGAATATGTAACAACTCCTACTAAAAAAGCAGACTATACCAAGGGAACATTTATTGTTAATGAAGACTGGTATGGTCATCAGAACTCTACTGTCAATTTTTTGACTAATGACGGCGAGTGGGTTTATCGTGTTGTCCAGAAGGAGAATCCTGGTATAGAGTTGGGATGTACTGCTCAATATGGCCAGATTTATGGCGATAAGTTCTATGTGATGTCAAAGCAGGAGAAAGACCCTGGAGCTTCTGTTGTCGGTGGTCGTGTCAATATTCTTGACGCCAAGACCATGAAGATGGAGAAGCAAATCCAGACGATATCTACCAATGCCGATGGTCGTGCTTTTCTTGGCGTAGATGAGCATAAAGGCTATGTTGGTACAAGCAATGGTATCTTTATCCTCGACCTCGATAAGCAGGAAATTGCTGGTAGTGTGGAGGGAACCACAAATGGTGGAGGTAGTGCTTACGATCAGCTTTATAGCGGACAGATTGGTAGTATGATTCGTGTTAACGATCGTGTATTCGCTGTACACCAGAAGTGTGGTCTTCTTGTTATTGATGCCAATACAGATAAGGTTGAACAGGCTATTGCTGCACCTGAAGGATGGGGCTTTGGTTCTGTAGTTCTTTCTAAAGACGGAAACCTCTGGTTGAGTTTAGCTGCCACATCGGGTACAGGACAGGCTGACAACAGAATCGTCAAGATCAATCCTAATACTTTGGAGCAGAACATCATTGTTTTGCCAGAAGGTATCTATGGACCTGCTAATTCATGGTATGCTTGGACTCCTGATTGTTTCTGCGCAAGCAATCAGCAGAACGTGCTTTATTGGAATGGCGGCAGCTCTTCTTGGTTTAGTAACTATACTATCTATAAGTATGATATTGACAACAATAAGTTCTCTAAGTATCTTGACTATACGAATGCGGCCGACGGCTTCTATATCTACGGTTGCTCATTCCGCGTAGATCCTGTAAGTGATGATGCATACGTTAGTTTGTTCAAGGGCTTTGGTGATGTTACTTATGTGGTTCGCAAGTATGATGCAGAGGGTAAACAACTTGCAGAATATCCAATGATTTCTAACTATTGGTTCCCATCATTGCCTGTTTTCCCTGATAATGAAGCTCCTGTGATTGCTAATCCTGTAGGAGATTTGACTTTGGCAGCTGATAAGACTGCTACTATTGATCTGAAAGATCTTGCCACTGATGCAGACAACTTTGATGCAGCTATTGTTAAGAGTGTGAAAACTGTCAGCGATGTAGCTGTGTTGGATGCAAAGATGCAGAATGGTTCACTTATCATCACCCCAAAGAAGGAGGGTGAAGCAGCAGTAACTATCAAGGTAAACTCTAATGGTAAGTTAGCTGAAACTACATTCGTAGTAACCGTAACTCCTGCTACTGGTATTAAGAATATTACCACTAATGGTGCAGTTGAGGTGGCTCGTTTCTCTGCTGACGGCAAGCGAATCTCTGCTCCTCAGAAGGGTCTCAACATCATCCGCATGAGCGATGGTTCTACCCGCAAGGTAGTAGTGAAATAATTCCGCTTTTTAGCAATCAGTGAAATATCTGAAAAATAATAAGCCCAGAGCAAATTGCCCTGGGCTTTTTAAGTTTTTATCGTTTCGAAATCTTAATTCTTTTCGTTTCCGAGTTCTTGTTCTTTCCGAATCTTTATTCTTCCATCAACTTGCGATAGCGACCCTTCTTAATCTCTGTATCTCCAAGGCGGCGTGCCTTGTTGATTTCATACTCAGAATAGCTGCCCTCGAAGAAGAATACCTCACCGTTGCCCTCGAAGGCAAGAATGTGGGTACAGATTCGGTCGAGGAACCAGCGGTCGTGGCTGATTACCACCGCACAACCGGCAAATGCTTCCAAACCTTCCTCCAATGCACGCAGCGTGTTCACGTCGATATCGTTGGTAGGCTCATCGAGGAGCAATACATTGCCCTCCTGTTTCAAAGCCAAAGCCAACTGCAGGCGGTTGCGCTCACCACCCGAGAGAACACTGCAGAGCTTGCTCTGGTCGGTGCCCGAGAAGTTGAAACGGCTGATGTAAGCACGTGCATTCACATCTCTGCCACCCAGACGCAAGGTCTCATTGCCCTGAGAAATCACCTCGTAAACGGTCTTCTGAGGGTCGATGTCCTTGTGCTGCTGGTCAACATAAGCTAACTTCACGGTCTCACCCACCTCGAATGTACCGCCGTCAGCCTGCTCCAATCCCATGATGAGGCGGAAGAGGGTAGTCTTACCGGCTCCGTTAGGACCGATAACACCCACGATGCCGTTAGGAGGAAGCATGAAGTTGAGGTCGTTGAAGAGAACTTTCTCGCCGAACGCCTTCTTTACATGCTGAGCCTCAATCACCTTGTTACCTAAGCGAGGACCGTTAGGGATGAAGATTTCCAGCTTCTCCTCGCGCTCCTTCTGTTCCTGGTTGAGCATCTGTTCGTAAGAGTTCAGACGAGCCTTACCCTTAGCCTGACGGGCCTTAGGCGCCATGCGAACCCATTCCAACTCGCGCTCCAATGTCTTGCGGCGCTTAGAGGCAGTCTTCTCCTCCTGAATCATTCGCTTGGTCTTCTGGTCGAGCCATGAAGAGTAGTTGCCCTTCCATGGAATACCCTCGCCACGGTCCAGCTCCAGAATCCACTCGCTCACGTCATCAAGGAAATAGCGGTCGTGGGTTACGGCGATGACGGTTCCCTCATACTGCTGCAGGTGCTGCTCCAACCAGTCGATGCTCTCAGCATCCAGGTGGTTGGTAGGCTCATCGAGCAGAAGCACATCCGGCTTCTGCAAGAGCAGGCGGCAGAGAGCCACACGGCGGCGCTCACCACCAGAGAGGTTGGTTACCGGCCAATCGCCAGGAGGACAGTGGAGAGCATCCATCGCACGCTCCAGTTTGGAGTCGATGTTCCAGGCATCGGTAGCATCAATGATGTCCTGCACCTCAGCCTGTCGCTGCATCAGCTTGTCCATTTTATCTGGGTCTCCATAGTATTCCTCGAGACCAAACTTATTGTTGATGTCCTCGTACTCAGCGAGTGCATCATAGATTTTCTGTACACCCTCCATCACGTTCTCCTTCACGGTCTTGTTTTCGTCGAGCGGAGGGTCCTGTGGCAAGTAGCCCACAGAGTAACCTGGGCTCCATACCACCTCGCCTTGTGTAGGCTGTTCCAATCCAGCGATGATTTTCATCAAGGTAGATTTACCTGCACCGTTCAGACCGATGATGCCTATTTTTGCTCCGTAGAAGAACGATAGGTAGATGTTCTTCAGAATCTGTTTCTGGTTTTGTGGGATAATCTTAGATACGCCCACCATTGAGAAGATGATCTTCTTGTCGTCAACTGTTGCCATATAATAATTTAAAAAATGTGTTATGCCAATCGGATGCTCATCGGGCTCACGGTGATGAGTCGCTTCTTGTAGAGATCTCCGATGGCACGCTTAAATACTTTCTTGCTTACGTGGAATCGCTCGTAGATATCGTCTGCCTCGCTCTTGTCGCCCAGATTGCATTCCCCGTCATTGTCGAGCAGGTACTGGTAGAGGGTTTCAGCGAAATCGGCAGTCTGTTCCATGCCGGTTTTCTGCAGGGTGACGTCTATCTTGCCGTCTGGGCGTACTCGTCCGATGTAGCCCTTTAGTTTGTCGCCTGTATGGATATACTGGAATATCTGACTCTTGTAGAGCAGACCGGAGTACTGGTTATCGATGATGACCTTGAATCCGAGGTCGGTTTTCTGCCAGATGAGCAGATCCACTTCCTCTCCATGCTTGTAGTGAGGATGGTCTTCCTTCAGGTATCTTTCCACCTTGGCTGAGGCAACGATGCGGTAACTCTCCTCATCGATATGGATATGAACGATGTAGGAATTGCCCAATACCATGCGCTTCTTCTGTTCGCGGAATGGGCAGAAGATATCCTTCATCAGTCCCCAACCGAGGAAAGCACCATATTCGTTGACCCATTTCACTTCGAGATAGGCGAAGTCGCCCACTTTGGCAAGAGGGGTTTCGGTGGTGGCGATGATACGCTCTTCCTGGTCGAGATAGATGAAAACGTCGATTTCGTCGCCAATGGAAAGTCCCTCCGGTACGTAGCGGGTAGGAAGGAGGATTTCCCCCTCATCGCCTCCGTCGAGGTACATGCCGAAATCGACTTTCTTTACAACTCTGAGGCGGTTGTAATCGCCGAGCTTTATCTTGTTTGCCATGTTTTCTTGTTTACTTCTTTTCTTGGATTTTTATTCCTTCTTGTGAATTCTGATCTTCTTTCTGCGAATGCGAATTCTATGATCTTAGATTACATCCTCCTGTTCACTCTTTTTCTGAACAATATTTTCCTGGACTTTTTCTTTCTGAATGTCCTTTGCAGGAATCTCGTCTTCAGCAGAATTAGCCTCTACGGTTTTCTCGATCATTCCGTCTTTCAGGTGAATGGTGCGATCGGTGATGGTAGCAAGCCCCTCATCGTGGGTTACGATAACGAAGGTCTGTCCGAACTTGTCACGCAGATCGAAGAACAGTTGGTGCAGTTCTGCCTTGTTTTTGGTATCGAGGCTTCCTGATGGTTCATCGGCCAGGATGACGGCAGGATTGTTGACCAATGCTCGGGCCACAGCCACACGCTGTTTCTCGCCACCGGAGAGTTCGGCAGGCTTGTGGTTGGCTCTATCGCTCAGACCCATGAACGCCAGCAGTTCCTCAGCGCGTTCCTTCGCCTGTTTGCGACTCTTGCCGGCGATGAAGGCAGGAATCATGATGTTCTCCAATGCGGTGAACTCAGGCAGGAGCTGGTGAAACTGGAACACGAAGCCCAGATGCTGGTTGCGGAAATCGCTCAGTTTCTTGGTGGAGAGCATGCTCACATCAATGCCGTCGATGATGATATTTCCTGCGTCAGGCTTATCGAGGGTTCCGATGATCTGGAGCAGCGTGGTTTTGCCGGCTCCGCTGGGACCGACAATGCTTACCACCTCGCCCTTGTCGATGTGCAGGTCGATGCCCTTAAGTACCTGCAGCGAGCCGAAGCTTTTGGTTATGCCTTTGATATCTATCATTTTTCTTTTCTTTTCGTTTGTATCAGTAGGCAAAGTTAAGCAAAATAATTGGAAATGCCTAATAGTTGAAGACAAAATAACTAAGTTTTTCTTAAAAATGTTTGGAATGTAGGGTTTCGGGAGAAATGTTTACATTATTTAGTGCGGAAAATGTGCTCATTTCGAATAAAAGTAGTAACTTTGCATTTAAATAGTTTCTGATTTTGATATTTTCAAATATGATTTGATATTTTACCAGATATGATAGATAGACCGACGATAGAAAGAATTATGGATTCCACCAAGATAGAAGAGGTGGTAGGAGAATTCGTGACCCTTAAGAAACGAGGGGTCAACTACATCGGCTTGTGCCCTTTCCACAACGACTCCCATCCGTCTTTCTCTGTATCACCGACCCGTGGCATCTGTCATTGTTTCACCTGTGGCAAGGGTGGTAATGCCATCAACTTCCTCATGGAACTGGAACAGATGACCTATCCCGATGCCTTGCGATGGCTTGCCAAGAAATATCATATCGAAATCAAGGAACGCGAACTGACCAACGAGGAAAAGCAGCGGGAGAGCGAAAGGGAATCTATGTTCATCGTCAACGAGTGGGCTGCCAAGTATTTCCAGGACATCCTTCAGAATGATGTGGACGGTCGTGCCATCGGTATGCAGTATTTCAGAAGCCGCGGTTTCAGAGATGACATCATCCGAAAATTCCAGCTCGGCTTTTCGCTCAACAGTCGTACTGCTCTCGGCGAGGCGGCTGTGAAACAGGGTTATAATCCGAAGTATCTGGTCAAGACGGGTGTGCTCATCGCCTCTGATAATGAACCGGGAAAGTATTTCGACCGATTCTCAGGTCGTGCCATCTTCCCATGGTTTAGTGTGAGTGGCAAGGTGGTGGCTTTCGGTGGACGTGTGCTCGATAGCCGTACCAAGGGTGTGAGCCAGAAATATGTCAACTCGCCCGACAGTGAGATTTATCACAAGGAACGTGAGCTCTACGGACTTTTCCAGGCGAAGAAGGCGATTGCCAAGGAAGATTGCGTGTTTATGGTGGAGGGCTATACTGACGTGATTTCCATGCACCAGTGTGGCATTGAAAACGTGGTGGCCAATTCGGGTACGGCACTCAGTATCTATCAGATCCGACTCTTGCATCGCTTTACCAATAATATCGTATTGCTCTATGATGGTGACAAGGCGGGTGTGCATGCAGCCTTGAGAGGAACCGACATGCTGCTGGAGGAGGAGATGAACGTCAAGGTGCTTTTCCTGCCTGACGGTAACGACCCTGACAGTTTTGCACGCAATCATACTGCCGAGCAGTTCAGACAATATATTGCAGACCATCAGACAGACTTTATCCAGTTTAAGACCGACGTGATGCTCAAAGGCGTTACCGATCCCGTGAAGCGAAGTGAGGCCATCAATTCCATCGTGGAGAGCATCTCGAAGATCAAAAATCAGATTACCCGAGCGGCTTATATCACCGACTGTTCTCATCGTCTGGGAGTCAACGAGGCGGTTATCATCAATGCCCTCAATTCCTTTATCCGCAACGGAATGAGCGAGCAGGTGAAGGAGGAACGCCGGGCAGCAGGATTCAGAGATGCCGGCTATCCGGTGAAGCAGCAGGCATTGCGACAGGCGGCTGTCACTCCGCTCGACAAACTGATGGAGGTGGAAGACCTGCTTATCAAACTGGTAATCCATCATGGCGATGAAATCATCAAGGTGCAGGATGCTGACGGCAATGATGTGGAACTGCCTGCAGCTCAGTATATCTATCTGGACATGGAGGGCGATGACTTCAAGTTCCACCATTCCATCTACAATCAGATTATGGCTGAGGCTATGGAGCATATTGAGGAGGAAGGATTCAGATGTGAAACCTATTTCGCTGCTCATCCCAACCCGGAAATCAGTAGGATAGCCGGTATTCCGACGGGTGAGCAGGAGATAACGACGGCAAGTCTGCAGATGAAGATGAACGAGGAGAAACTGCGCCAGCAGATATTCAAGGACATGCTTTCCTTCCGTACCCACTATATTGCGCAGCGTATTATCGAGGTGCAGCAGGAGTTCAAGCAGAATCCTGGCAACAGGGAACTTCTGGAGGAATTCGTGAAACTGAAGAAGATGAACATGCTCGTGGCGTCACAGTCGAATAATGTCTTCAACTAAAATATAATATAAGGAGGTAAGAAAATGCTGTATATCCATTGGTTTCTGCTGGTAGTATATCTGGCGATAACAATAAGTGGAATCGTGGCTGTTCTCATGGACAACAAGCAACCGGAGAAAGCTATGGCATGGATTCTTGTGCTCTGTTTCATGCCGGTAGTCGGCATCATCTTCTATCTTTTCTTCGGCAAGAATACCCGTAAGGAAAAGGTAATCAGCAAGCGCAGTATGGACTTGCTCACCAAGCGCAGCATGCTCGAATTTGCCGAGCAGGAAGACCTGCATATCCCTCGCCGCAACAGACCGCTGATGAAACTTTTTACCAACCAGAACTGGGCGCTCCCTTTCAAGGATAATGAGGTGGATATTCTCATGGACGGCTATGAGTTTGCATTCTCACTCCTGAATGCCATCGGACAGGCGAAGGACCATATTCATCTGGATACTTATATCATCGAAGACGATGCTTTAGGAAATCTGGTGGCTGATGCGCTGATAGACAAGGTGCGTGAGGGCGTGGAGGTACGACTGATATACGACGATGTGGGGTGCTGGAAGGTGAAAAACCGCTTCTTCGAAAGGATGATCAAGGCAGGAGTGCGTGTACAGGCTTTCATGCCAGTTAGGTTTCCAGCCTTTACGGGTAAGGTGAACTATCGCAACCATCGCAAACTCTGTGTCATCGATGGAAAGGTGGGATTTATCGGGGGCATGAATATTGCCATGAGATATGTGAAGGGAACGGCAAAGCAGGCTTGGAGAGATACGCATCTCCGTATCCGTGGCGGTGCTGTCTATGCCATCCAGCGAGCATTCCTTGTGGACTGGTATTTCGTGTGCCGGGAACTCATCAACGACCGCCGCTATTATCCGTCTGTAGATAAGAGTATTTCCAATAATTGTCTTACGCAGATCGTGACAAGCAGCCCTGTTTCACCTTGGCCTGACATCATGCAGGGCTATGTACGCATCATCCTGCAGGCTCACAGGTATGTGTATATGGAGAGTCCTTATTTCTTGCCTACGGAGCCCGTGCTCTTTGCCATGCGAACAGCGGCTTTGGCGGGAGTAGATGTCAGACTCATGGTGCCTCGCCGGGGCGATGCCAAACTGGTGGAATGGGCTTCGCGTTCTTATCTGATGGAGGTGATAGAGGCAGGTGTAAAAGTCTATCTTTATGAGGATGGATTCAACCATAGCAAACTCCTGGTAAGCGATGACAATCTGAGTTCCTGCGGCAGTACCAATATCGATTTCCGCAGTTTTGAGAATAATTTCGAGGCTAATGCCTTCTTCTTTGGTGAGGGAATGGCTTTGCGTATCAAGCGGATATTCCTGGCAGATCAGGAACGCTCCATGCTGGTTGATGATGTGGCTTATTTCATCAAGCGCCCGTTCTTCCAGCGATTGTTTGAATCGCTTGTGAGACTGCTCTCTCCATTGTTGTAGAGCGATTTCTTGATGATGTGTCGTAGAGTAATTTTTGCTGAAGATTTCGTATAACGATTTTTTGATTTAGAAACTTAAAACTATAGAATATGGATGCAACTTATATGGAATTGACTATTCGTCTTATGCTGGCGCTCTTGTTGGGTGGAGCTATAGGTATCGAACGTGAATATCGTGCCAAGGAAGCTGGTTTCCGTACTCATTTCCTTGTAGCTTTGGGTAGTGCTCTTTTCTGTCTCGTGTCCCAGTTTGGCTTTGGAGTAGATTTGAAGGATTCCTCCCGAGTGGCAGCGCAGGTAGTTTCGGGCATCGGATTTTTAGGTGCCGGTACGATTATCTTTCAGAAGAATGTGGTGCGCGGCTTGACTACGGCAGCTGGTCTTTGGGTCACGGCAGCCATCGGCTTAGCTTGCGGTACGGGCATGTATTTGGCAGCGGTGCTTACCACGGCTATGGTGTTGTTAGGACTGGAGGTGCTGAACTATTGGATTCCTCAGTTGGGATTATCCACCATTGAGTTGTCCTTTTCAGCTCCATCCCGTGAGAGTGTGAAGGAATTTATCACGCGCATCAAGCAGGATGGGATGGAAGTACATTCTTATGAGTTGAAGGAACGTCGCTTGTCGAAGGAAGAATTTCTGGAAGCAAGCATAGAAATCAGAGCGAAACGCGACTTTCATACATTGGAGATACTGGATTATATGAATGATTTTTCGGATGTCACGATTTCTACGATTAAGTAGGAGATGGTGTGTCAATAAGTCCACTCTGTATGCTCGAAAAGGTCCCACAGATATCACTGAATTGGCTTGAGGTCTCAAAAAAATCTGTGTAAATCTGTGATATCTGTGGGACTATGTGTTTTAGACGTTCCGTTTTATTAGAAAAATCTTGCCAGATAATCGTTGTGCTCGCCTTCAGCAATCAGTTCGCCATGTAATCCACAACTCTCTGCGATGGATTTGAGCAGCGGGAAATCAACATAGAGCCAGTCGAAGGAGTCTCCCTTTACGTCTTTGTAAACCATCTGATAATCCACTTCGCCATAGTAGGCTGCATTGAGATTGATGTCGAAACTTCCGTCCTCGTTCTCGTAGATGTATTTGATGTCAGAAGAATCGATAAGAATCTGTCCGCCTTTATTGAGCAAAGCCTTGAGACGGTTGAAGAGGGCAGGGAGGTTTTCTATTTTCCCGGCAATGCCAGTGCCGTTCATTAGGAGAAGAATGGTATCAAAGCCACTCGCGCTCTGTAATCCGCCTTCATTCTGCAATCTATCTTCGCTTCCCATTCCGCTTTTGCTTCCCAAATGTGGGTCAAACAGGTTGATGCATTCTACATCCTTCACCCCTCTCTGGAGCATGGCTTGGCAACTCAGTGGAGAAATATCGATGGCTTTTACGGCAATCGATTGGGCTTGCAGGGCGAGTGCATGACATCCTGCACCAGCTCCAACATCCAGCACCTTTCCTTTGGCGAGGCTCAATGCTTTCTGCTCCAGTATCGGCATTTCTTCCAGGTTGCGGAAGAGATGTTTTACCGGCATTTCGTCTTCTTCAAACATAGAAGATAATATGCTCAATTTTCCAGCCTTCCCTTTAGTTTGGTAGTCAAGGATGGCGGCACCCATCGGATCTTTGTCTTTTGATAGTATATCTGTGTTCATACCTACAAAAATACGATTATTTCGCTAAACCGGCATATCAATATGCATAATTTAACATAAAAAATATCTTTATGCCATAAATAGGTGTCGATTTTTCGTTTATCTTCTTGCAACGATGCAAAAAAATGCTTACCTTTACCGCCAATTTCGGCAATATTAGAAAACGTGTTATCAAAAACAGGTGACTGATTTGTCTATTGTCCTATTATAAAATAAAAGCAATAACTCGCTCTAAATTGGACTTTGATTGAAAATCAAGAAGTTGGGCGTTTGCCT
>ERZ773165.571-NODE-571-length-26940-cov-8.342756_pt1 | contig 26940 bp, 17 predicted proteins | sample MGYA00581003_ERZ773165 | MGnify/ENA primary metagenome ERZ773165 (study PRJEB29015, sample SAMEA2737817) | human gut metagenome | biome: human gut; feature: human-associated habitat; material: faeces | place: China | collected 2012 ... | reverse complement strand
TGACTTACAATACAACTTCTTTCCAAACCACTTGGAAAATCCATAAGAATATTTAAAGTGATGCAGGTTATTTTTTACATTTTACTTGACACGACACTTGTTGGGACGGTCACTTCGACAAGTTCTGCGACCGATGAAAAAAGAGCAGTGACCGAAGGGGAAAACTCAACGAACGTGAGCGGTTGGTCGCTGAGACAGTCGAAGCGACCGTCCGCAAGTGACGATACAACATCAAAAACTGCCATCACAACCAATTCAAATCCAAGAGATTCGCGAAATCATCAATGATGTAGTCCGCACCGGAGACTTGAAGTTCCTCACGGGAGGAATTGCCGTAGGTGACTCCGCAGGTCTTGGCACCGGCGCCACGGCCCATCAGGATGTCGAAAGGCATGTCACCGACAACAAGGGTTCTTGACGCGCTGAATCCCAACTTTTTCAAAGTAAGGAGAACAGGCTCTGGATCCGGCTTTGCCTTCGTCACGTCATCCGCCCCCAGCACGAGCGAGATTTCCTTGTCAAAACCAAAAGTCCTGACAAAATCCAGCAGCGAATGATTGGAGCGGGACGAGGCGATAGTCAGCACGAATCCCCTATCCCGAAGAGCCCTCAAAGTCTCCGGCACATCGGGGAAAACCTTCGGAGCAAGCAGCCTCTTGTTTTCTTCGAATATGTCCCTGTAGGCCTCCGCACACCCCAGAGCCTGCGTCTCGGTCAGAGACGGGAACAAAACCCGGAAACTTTCGGCCAAAGGCAGACCGATTGTGGCCGCACAGGCACATTCATCAGCCACAGGAAGACATAGCTTCTCCATCGTCATCTGAAGAGTCCTGACGATGGTTTTTCTGGTATCGCAAAGGGTACCGTCAAAGTCCAGAATTATAAGTCCGTTGTTCATATCGCGGCAAAATTAACTCAAATTGTCGAGATTTCAAGACATCGGCACAGAAATGGCAACTATGCCGATGTCCGGTGCACTGACGCATCGGACAAATAGTGTACCAACGTGTTAATATTCAAGAATATGAAAAAGACTTTAATTTGCGCTGTCTGTGTCATGGCCGCTACCATGACATTTAACGCTCCGATTTCTTCCGCCTCTGGCCGCGATGCTTCTGAACCCGCCTCCTCCATCATCATAGCCTGTTCCGGCAGATGTCCTGAGGAGTCACCAGCCGATGTTCCGAACGATGACATGAACTCGAAAGCCGACAACATAATCGGTGACTACCTCGTTGACCACAAGGGAGAAAAGAGCAAGGTAAAGGTCTTCAAGAATGCTGATGGCTCCTACACCGCACAGGTTTTCTGGGTACAGAACCTCACGGAGAAAGACGGATCTGTCCGCAAGGACTCCAAGAATCCTGACAAGTCACTGCGGAACGTGGACTGCGACAAGATCGTGATCTTCAAAGGCCTCAAGTACGACACTTCCTCCAAATCATGGACAGGTACGACAATCTACGATCCCGTCCGCGGAATAAACGCCTCACTCAAGGCCTCGTTCAAAGACTCAAAAACCCTCTCCCTCAAAGGCTCCAAGATGGGCTTCTCCGAAACCGTCTTCTGGACGCGGCTATAAGAGAGAGGGATGCTTTTAGATTTCCGGCCGCCTGCGACGCCAGTTGAGCATCGGAAGCAGGAACGAGATGACGGCGGCTCCGAGCCAGAACCAGCTTACGTAGGTGAAATCGTGTTTCGTCACGGTCTCACCTATTTTATTCAGAACCTCCACTGTGTTATTGTCAAGAAGAAGACCTGTGACCACGTTCTGCAAGCCCGCGGCGGCGAGAGAGGGATGCTTTTAGATTTCCGGCCGCCTGCGACGCCAGTTGAGCATCGGAAGCAGGAACGAGATGACGGCGGCTCCGAGCCAGAACCAGCTTACGTAGGTGAAATCGTGTTTCGTCACGGTCTCACCTATTTTATTCAGAACCTCCACTGTGTTATTGTCAAGAAGAAGACCTGTGACCACGTTCTGCAAGCCCGCGGCGGCGTAGGATGCCACTCCGACTATGCCGAGGGCGGCTCCGGAGGCCTTCCTCGGAACAAGGTCAATGGCCATCAGACCGCCAAGGAAACTGATCAGGACACCGATGGCGATTCCGAACAGAACCATGGAGAGAATCAGCGTGAAGTGGCTTCCGCCTCCGAACAGGAACAGATAGAGGGATATGGCCTCAAGGACACCGGCGGTGAAGGCGGGATATTTCCTGTCACCTTTGAACACCTTGTCGGACAGCCAGCCGGAGAAGACCGTTCCCAGCACTCCGAAGATCGGATTGATGCCGATAATCGCGGCGGCGGCCTTGAGATCATATTCATAAGTCTCCTGAAGAAAGATCGTGCCCCACTCGTTGATGGCGTAGCGGCTCATATACATAAAGGCGCTGGAAAGAGCAAGAATCCACACTCCGGAATTGCGGAGAACCGCCCTCTGGATCTTTCTGGTCTCTGCGGCCCGGGCCTCAGCAGACTCGGAGGACTCTTCAGGAACCGACTTCTTTGTCTCCTCTCCGGAAAGTTCCTCGATGGACGGAAGCCCCTTGCTCTCAGGCGTGTCGTGAAGCCAGAACAGAATCAGAAGCACTCCCAGAAGCCCGGCGCAAGCCGCTCCGAAGAAGCCCCACTTCCAACCAAAGGCGGCCACAATGGAACCTACGAATATGAATGAGAGTCCCTCGCCGATGTTGTGCGAGGCGCTGAAAAATCCATAGTACGTGCCACGTATCCGCAGCGGGAACCACCTTGAAAGTGTGACAATGGAAGGCGGAGAACCCATGGACTGCGCCCAACCGTTGATGCCCCACATTATGGCGAACACTATGAATATTATGGAACCGCTGATGCCCGCGCTGACCGCTGTTGCGCCAAGCACTCCCATAATCAGGTTGGCGGCAGCCGACAGCACCAGACCGGTGGCCATAAACCTTTTGACGTTCGATCCGTCGGCCAGAAATCCGTTGACGAGTTTGCCCACGGCATAGGTCCAGTAAAGGCAGGCGCCGATGATACCAAGCTGCGTGGCGTTGAGCAGACCGGCGTCGATCAGCGGCTGTTTCATCACGCCCATCGACATACGGCACACATAGTAAAGAGCGTAACCGAATGTGATTGCGATGAAGGACTGGAAACGGGATCGTTTCCAAACCTTGTCAGTGTTCTCCGGTGCCACCTTTGCTGCGGACGGAGAACTTATCCTGAAAAAATCGAGAAATGAAGCCATTATCAGTGAATATCATGACGGCTTGCTAATCGTGCAGTCCTTTACTGCGAAGGTACGTGAGCAGCTGCTCAGGACGGTCGGTCTGGATGAGTGACGCGCCGTAGCCGATCACCTGGTCGTAGATGAGGGCAGGGTCACCGCAGTCAAGAGCCTTGTCATCGTCAAGATAGCCGCAGAGACTTCCCCAGATGGTGTTGATCCAGAGTTTTGATCCGGAGTTGATAATCTTCTTGAAGCAGTCCTCAACCTCAGGAGTCATCTTCCTCCAGCAGACCTCGTAGGCTAGAGGAACGGTGCCGGTCTCCATATATTCATTGAAAAGAGCCTTTCCGGCCTCTTTCTGGATGTCAATGATAGGCATATACATCATATTGTGCTCGTGGGCGGCCACCTTCCCGGCCACCTCGGCGACAGGCTTTTTGCCCTTGATCAGGATCTGGTCGGTGACTCCGAGTTCCTCGGTGAGGGCGAGAACCAAGTCGTAATATTCATAACCCTGATCCACGTTCACGCAGATGCGGTCCTTGCAGCACTCCAGTGCCTCGCGGAGGGTGCAGATGTGCAGGGAGTCGGTGGCCACGCCGTGGGCGCGCTTGAGACGGAACTTCTTGAGCTCATCCAAGGTGTAATCGCTTACAAGACCCTTTCCGGTGGTGCAGCGGTCGATCGTCCTGTCGTGAGAGAGCACGAGAACGCTGTCCTTGGTGAGCTTGAGGTCGAGCTCCATTATGTCAGCGCCCATCCTGATGATGGACTCGATGGCAGGGATGGAGTTCTCCGGATAGTTGCGCCAATCGCCTCTGTGGCAGGCAACTACCACATACTTTGAGTCCGGGTCGTGCATCTGTGCGACGATCATCTCCGCCCGGTTAGGGTACTTGGTCACATCAACCACATTCTTTTTTGCCGTCCCGCAGGAGCAAAGGCACACAGCGGCTGCGATCAGGTACAAAATTCTTGCTTTCATATATTCATTAATTTTTAAAATTATGTCGGTCAATGTCTAAAGAAGTTTCCTTAGTTCAGCGAGGGTGCAGGAGATGTGGTACTTGGACTGTCTTGGGACTTATCATCAGCGCGTCGGCTATATCTTGGTAAGTCTTGTGTTCGTAGCGGCTCATTATTTGCCGACGCCTTACAGTACCTGTCTCGCAGACCTTTGCGCTTGATGAAGTTCAGCACGGCGTTATGCGCGCCATACTGAACAGGTAGGACTTGAGCGAATCCACCCACGGAGGCTCTCACGGGAGTCTCAGATCTTAAGAGACAGATCATGAGTCACGTCCTCCGCCCCGGCTGGTTCGGAAGCATGCTGTAGCGAAGTCACGCACCCACCCTGCATACGGGATGTAGAGGATGCCAAGAGCCTTGACATCCCCTGACGCTATCCACTCAAGTAGCTGCCTGTACTCATTAAGCATTTCACCAGACAAACTTACATAAAAATCGTCGATTTTTACACCTGTCCAATAAGAAAGAAACAGTTTTTTAGAGGAATTATTACGATTTCTTACCACCTTCTGACACTCACCTTGTACATGTCGATGTCCACATAGGCTAAAGCGCAAGGGCTTCCGGCCTCTATGTCCAACATAAACACCCGTGGCAGTTAAACACCTGATAATCCACACAATAAAAAGACATCCCAGTGCAGTTTCTAGCACCGGGATACCATATTAAGAGATTCTTCTACAGCACGTTAAGTGCCACGGCTATTTTCTCAGGCCAGAGTTGAGAAACTCGATGAAGCCTTCGACGGACAGGTTGTAGCCACGGACAGGGACAAGCTGGTTGCCGTCAGCGTCAAGAAGAGCGTAGTTCGGCTGCGCATTGACACCGAAACGGGCACGTGCTATGTAGGAATTGACACGACCGATCTGCTTCAAGGTCTTGCCTTCCGGAGTGGTAAGCCAGTCTTTTTCTTCGAGTTTGGTCTTGTCATCCACATAGAGAGCCACGAGAACATATTCATTTCTAAGAATATTCAGGACCCTCGGATCACTCCAGACGCGCTGCTCCATCTCGCGGCAGTTGACGCAGCCGTGGCCGGTAATGTCCACGAAGACAGGTTTGCCCTGGGCTTTGGCTGCGGTGAGGCCTTCCTCAAGGGTGAAGTAGCCAGTCAGGCCGAGGGGCATCTTGAGGTCGTACTTCTGGCCGTAGGTGGAGGCTCCTGTCGCCGAACCTGTCAAGGCGCCGTTTTCTCCGACACTGGTCACTTCGGCAGGCTCAGTGACAGAGCCGTGCATCATTCCGGTCGCTGAGCCTGTTGAAGCGACCGATGCGGACGGTGAATCCGCATAATTGTAAACCACGAAATCCTGTGTCTCCATCGGCGGAAGGTAGCCGGACAACGCCTTCAGCGGAGCGCCCCACATCCCCGGAATCATGTACACCACGAACGTGAACACGGCAATCGCAAGGCCAAGCCTCGGCACGGAGACATGCTCCACCGGATCGTCATTCTTGAAGCGCAGCTTGCCCAGTAGGTAGAATCCAAGCAGGGAGAACGTGACAATCCATATTCCCAGATAGACCTCCCGGTCGAGCAATCCCCAGTGGTAGGTCTGGTCGGCGACGCTGAGGAACTTGAAGCCCAAGGCCACCTCAATGAACCCGAGCACAACCTTGACGCTGTTGAGCCATGAGCCGGATTTGCCTTTCATCTTCTTCAGCAGCGACGGGAACATCGCCAGGACAGTGAACGGCAAGGCGAACGCCACGGAGAACGCCAGCATCGTGACCATAGGTGTCCAGAACTCGCCCTGCGTGGACTTGATCAGCACAGTACCCACAATCGGGCCTGTGCAGGAGAATGACACCAGCACAAGGGTCAGAGCCATGAAGAATATGCCGCCGAGTCCTTTGCCGCCGGACTTCGCGTCACTCTTGTTGGCAAGACTGGACGGAAGCTCGATCTCGAACGCCCCGAAGAAAGACGCCGCGAAAAGCATGAACACGACGAAGAATATGAGGTTCGGCAGCCAATGAGTGGCAAGCCAGTTGAATATGTCGGCGGTGACCGCGTTGCCTCCAATGAGCCAGGTCAGGCCGATGATGACACTGATCGGGACAGTATAGAGAAGCACGATGAACAAGCCGTAGATGAAAGCCTTGAAACGTCCCTCGGCCGCAGTTGTGGACTGCTTCATGAAGAACGACACCGTCATCGGCACCATCGGGAACACGCACGGTGTCATCAGCATGGCGAATCCCCAGAGGATCGCCTCGATGATGAGTGCCCAGAGTGAGCCCACGCTCTTGCTTTCATCACTTGAGACTGTAAGTGATGAAGAAACTTCATCTGTTTTAGATTCAATGGTAACGTCATCCGAGACAGCAGAGTCATCATCAGGAGAAAGCTGTGCTGATGATTCATTCGACGCGGCACTCGGTGTAGCCCCAGCCACAGCGAGCGGCATGGAAAACTCCCAAGACTCCGGAGCAGCGCAGAACCGGTCATTACACCCGCTCCAAGAGACCTCACCTGTGACAGTGGCCTCGTTTCCAGTCAATTTAACCCTCTGGGTAAGGGTAACGAAATCAAAAAACACCTTTTCTCCCTGAAAATCGGACGGCTTTGTAACCTGATTCAATCCTCCTTCCAATGAATATCCTTCCGAGGGGGTAAACTCGATGACAATGGGGTTATACTCATGGTCAATCGTGTAGATGTGCCATCCATCCTCGATGCTGGCTTTGAATGTCAGCTCGAAAACGTCGCCGGAAACAGCCTTGCTTGAGACTGACCATTTGGCGGTAGCCTCCGGGGCCTGTGCGAAAGAGGCCATACTCCCGAGCAGGAGTGCAGCCACCAACGCCATAGCTTTCTTGAAAGTATGTGTCATAGCGTCAAAACATTTGCCGTTATAAATTTCTCGTAAACCATTGACTTATTTTGCATAAGCCACAGAACGGGTCTCCCTGATCACAGTGATCTTGACCTGTCCAGGGTATGTCATCTCCTCCTGGATCTTCTGGGCGATGTCGGCGGAGAGTCTTCCGGCCTGGTCATCGCTGACCTCCTCGGCTCCGACGATCACGCGCAGTTCGCGTCCTGCCTGGATGGCATAGCTCTTGGTAACGCCTGGATAGGCGGCGGCAAGATCCTCCATCCCCTTGAGCCTCTTGATGTAGGACTCGATGACCTCACGGCGGGCTCCAGGACGGGCTCCGGAAATGGCATCACCGATCATCACGATCGGAGAGATGATCGATGTCATCTCGATCTCCTCATGGTGCGCTCCGATGGCGTTGCAGATCTCCGGTTTCTCCTTGTACTGCTCGGCCAGCTTCATGCCAAGCAAAGCGTGTGGAAGCTCCGGCTCCTCCTCGGAAACCTTACCGATGTCGTGCAGGAGACCGGCCCTCTTGGCGATCTTTGGATTAAGACCCAACTCCGCGGCCATGATGGCGCAGATGTTGGCCACCTCACGGGAGTGCTGAAGCAGGTTCTGACCGTAGGATGAACGGTATTTCATTCGGCCAATCATCTTCACGAGCTCAATGTTCAGTCCATGGATGCCAAGGTCGATGCAGGTTCTCTTACCGGTCTCAAGAATCTCGTCCTCAAGCTGCTTCTGAACCTTGGCGACGACCTCCTCGATGCGGGCCGGATGAATACGGCCATCCACTACGAGTTGGTGCAATGCCAATCTGGCCACCTCCCTGCGGACAGGATCGAATGCTGAAAGCAGAATAGCGTCCGGAGTGTCGTCAACCACGATCTCGACTCCTGTGGCGGCCTCAAGGGCGCGGATGTTACGTCCCTCACGCCCGATGATGCGTCCCTTGATCTCATCGTTATCAATCGGGAATGTTGTGACCGCATTCTCAATCGCCGTCTCGGTCGCCGTTCTCTGGATTGTGTTGATCACTATCCTCTTGGCCTCCTTGGAAGCGTTCAGACGAGCCTCGTCCATCGTGTCGTTGATGTAAGCCTGAGCCTCAGTCCTGGCCTCAGCCTTCATGTTCTCCATAAGGATGTTCTTGGCGTCCTGCGCGCTCATCCCGGCGATTGTCTCAAGCTGCTTGTTCGCCTGGGCGCTGAGCCTTTCATATTCCTCGGTCTTTCTCGCCAAAGCCTCCTGCTGCGCCTGGAAGCTTGACTTCGCGTTGTCGGCGTCGCGCATCTTCTTCTGAAGCTCAGAATTCTGCTGGTTCAGAGAGTTCTCCTTCTGTTTGATGCGGTTCTCGGCATCCTTGAGCTGGCTGTTCTTCTCGTTGACGTACTGCTCATGCTCGCTCTTGAGCTGGAGGAACTTCTCCCTGGCCTGATGGATCTTGTCTTTCTTGATTCCCTCGGCCTCAATCTCGGCCTTGGCGATGATCTCGTTCTTCTGTCCCTTCAGAACCATCCTCTGAATGATTATGTAAGCCGCCAGCGCGATTACAGCGCCGATCAGGACTCCTATAAAAAATAACAACATAATATCAATAATGTTAAAGTGTTCAATCTCTCTCCAACGGCCTGTCTGCGACAAAACCAACTCCTTCCGACTTTCCGGGCATCAAAAAAAACGACCGGCAGTCCCCTCTTCCGGAAACAGACCGATCATTGAATATAAAAAAGCCGTTAGTCACTTGTCAGAAATCTTAATGAATAAGATTTGAGATCCGCACCGGTTCAGAAATCCATCGTCACGCCAAAGGCGCAATCCCCGAAGGTAACCTTGGTCCGTCATGGCCGGCTCGAGCAAACTCGGTTCCGCAGAACTTGTTGATTTGAGCACGTGGGACTAACGGCCGTCTTTTTCAATATTCTTAATGTAGGACTCAACATCCTCCTGAAGCTTTTTCGCCTCCGCGTCAGCGTCAGCAAGTCTCTTCTGGTAGGCCAACCTGCCGACCGCCTCGTTCAGAGCGACAAAGGAAAGCTTGTCGGAAAGGGTCTTGTTCGGGTACTTGGCGTCGTAAGCCGTCAACTTCTGATTGATGGCCTCCGCGGCGAGCCTCATCATCCTCTCCATCTCGGGAGAGGAAGCGACGAGTGGATACTCATTACCCGCGATCTTTATCTTGATGTTTTGTCCCATTCCTAATTCTCAAGCAAAGAGATGCACTTGTCAATCTCCTTGATCAGTCTCTCAATCTTTTCCTTGGCCGCGGAGCCGTCTCCGGCCACCCCGAACGCTTCGGACAGATGAAGGTTGTCAACCTGTTGTTCCAAATCCTCAATCCGTTTCCTGCAGGACTCATTGTCAGCCTCGCTGCGCCGAAGTTCCTCCTGAAGCCTTTCCCGTTCAGACTTCTCGGACTCGTACAGCGCAATCAACTTTTCGATATCTGTCTTTATACCTTCAAGCATATCATCAAGGCCAAATTCTCCTGCCCAAATGCAAAATTAGCAAAATATCTTCATTTGCACAAGAACTTCAACTGACATCACCTATTAAATTCCAAGGAAAATTCATTCTCTTGTTTATCGCGCGCCATAGCGGCCTCATCACGCACGTCGTCATTCCCCAAAGCACCGCCTCGTGCGCAAGAACCGCCAACACACTCACGAAGCAGACCTGCTCATCAGCCAGCGTCCGATTTGCTAAACCAAAGTAAATATTATAATTTTGCGACAATATGACAACAACAGCATAACCATGACAATAACAGTAGAGAACAGGGAAATCCCGGTGCTGCTCCTGACAGGATACCTCGGAAGCGGCAAGACTACATTAGTCAACAGAATACTCTCCAACAAGAAGGGCATCAAGTTCGCGGTCATCGTGAACGACATCGGCGAGGTGAACATCGACGCCGACCTCATCCAGAAAGGCGGCGTTGTCGGCACCACGGACGACAGCCTTGTGCCACTCCAGAACGGCTGCATCTGCTGCACCCTTAAAATGGACTTGGTGGCTCAACTGAACGATCTCTGCCGCACGAATAAATTCGACTACATCGTCATCGAGGCCAGTGGAATATGCGAGCCTGCCCCTATCGCGCAGACCATCTGCTCATTCCCGAAGCTTGTTCCTGAATATGCCCAATCGAATATTCCGAAACTTGACTGCATAGTCACCGTTGTGGACGCTCTGAGGATGCAGAGTGAGTTCGCCTGCGGGGACGCTCTCAAGAAGGACAATCTGGAGGAGGATGACCTTGAGAATCTTGTGATCCAGCAGATCGAGTTCTGCAACATCGTGCTTCTGAACAAGGCGTCGGAGGTGAAGCCTGAGGAACTCGGCAGGGTACGGAGCATCGTGAAGGCGCTGAATCCGAAAGTGACCATATTCGAATGTGACTACTGCGACATCAATCTTGACAAACTCTTGAACACCAAGATGTTCAACTTCGACAAGACAGCTACCTCCGCCGCCTGGATCAACGCCATTGAGGGTGAAGGCAACGTGGAGGAGCACGATGACGACCACGACGAACATGAGCATCACCACCACGATGAGGAAGAGCATGACCATCATGACGGGCACGGCCACGAGCATCACCACCACGATGAGGAAGAGCATGACCATCATGACGGGCACAGCCACGGGCATCACCATCATCACGACCACGAGGGCGGTGAGGTTGAGGAATATAACATCGGCACTTTCGTTTACTATCGCCGTCAGCCTCTGGACATCAACAAGTTCGACTGGCTTGTCTCCAAGAAGTGGCCTAAGAACGTCATCCGTGCCAAAGGGCTGTGCTACTTCGCCGACGAGAAGGACAAGTGCTATCTCTTCGAGCAGTCCGGAGTCCAGAAATCCATCAAGGACGCCGGCCTTTGGTTCGCCACGATGCCGGAGGATCAGCTTCAGGAGATGATGCGCAGGGACAAGAACCTGCGCAAGGACTGGGATCCGGTCTATGGTGACCGTATGATCAAGATCGTCTTCATCGGCCAGAACCTTGACCGTGGGGAGATCTCGGATTTGATGGACAGCTGTCTGGAGGCATAGGCGGAATCTTTGGCGAAAGGAAGCGAAGAAAAAGGTGGGATGGTTCTTGACGAGAACATATTCGAAGGACTCTACAACAAGTACAGCGACAGACTCTACAATTTCGCTTTCAGGTTCGTGTCGGACGAACGAGCGGCCGAGGACATCGTGCATGAGGCCTACATCACCCTTTGGGAGAAGTTCGAGGGAAAGGACGGTGACACCTGGCAGGCGCTTCTCTTCCGGCTTGTGCGCAACAGATCCATCGACACGCTGCGCCACCAGTCCGCCCTGAAGGTCGTAAGGATGACGGAATCATTCAAGGAAATCCATGACGAGGGTCTTTACCAACTGGATCTGGCCGTCAGCGATTCCGACAAGAGAACCATCTACGACGAACTCATCTCCAACATCCGCGACATAATGTCACGACTTCCGGACAGATGCCGGGAGGTGTTCACAATGAGCAGGTTCCAGAACCTGAAGAACAAGGAGATAGCCGCGGCTCTCGGCATCTCCGAAAAGGCGGTCGAGAAGCACATCCACAAGGCTCTGACTGTGTTCAGGAAGGAATTGGACGAACTTTCCCGCAACGGGGAAGCCGATCTTTCGCATGGAGACAGTTCATTATATTTCTGGCTGACAATCCTGGTCTACGGAGCGTCCTGCTAAAATTATTGTCGTAAAATAAACACCGCGGCTGACATCGATGTCCAGCCGCGGCGTTTGTCTTATTTGTCGGCAAGTCTACCTGTAGCAGATGTTGAACTCAGCCAGGCTGGAGAGCGGAGCCTTCATTCCGCCACCGGTTCTTCCGGAGGCGGTAACCACGAACTTGACGAATCTCGCCTCTGGTTCGGTCTCTGCGGAATGGATGTTCCTGTAGGCGCTCACACCGGTGTAGTCAAAGGAGCAGACCGTAGTGTAGGTCTCACCGTCGGCGGAGACTTCCAGATGTCCGCCTTTCAGGTCGGAAGCGTACCTGTCCTGACGGCGGTAGAGGTCGAAGTCGGATATGCGGACAGGGGTGGCAAGCTCATATTCAATGAAATAAGGAAGCTTGAAGACACCGATGTGAGACTCTGAATAGCCAGACTCCCAGCGAGTGTTCAGTTTTCCGTCGATCGTCTGCTCCGGACCGCGGCTCGGCACGTAGGAGTTACAGTCGCGGACCTTGATGTCGGACTGCTTGTAGTAATGCCTGTTGAAGAGGTTGATGACAGACTCGTTCTTTCCTTCCACCACAAAGCCGCCTTCAGACTCGACCCTCGCCACGATGGAATAGTCACGCTCCGTGGCCTTGGACTTGTCGATCCTGACTGTATAGATGATCTCGGACACACCCGGCACGAAACCTTCCTCCGACGAGGATGTCACTGAATATGACCCCTCAGGCAGAAGCGGATGTTCAGCGGCGTCCGAGGCGACGTTGAAAGAGAACTTGACTCCGTTGGTCCAGTTGTTCTCGACACAAGTCCTGACCCTGTACTCGAAAGTGAGAGTGCCGTCGCTGTCATCCAGCTTGTCGAGACTTGTCTCAGACACGCCGGCTCCTTCCAGATCGAAAGCCATCACGCTCATATCCGGAACAATCACAACGCTGCCTAGCTCATCCGTTCCTGGATTCCCCACACCGTCCGTAAGGCTTTTGAGCCTGAGCGGAACAGCGTAGTTCTCAAGATCCGAATAGTCGGCCTCGGTTGAAAGCTTCTTCAGGGCATCGATGGAGAAATCAACCTTGAAAGTAGCCTTCTTGTCTTTCATCGTCAGATCCGTGGTCTCCAAAGACCAGCAGTCTGACGGCAGAATCTGGAGAGCGGTGGCGTTGTCGGCATTGTACTTTTCCAGAACAGACGCATCCTCGGCAAGCCTGACTTTCGGATTCTTGTCGTAGTAGCTGCCGCAATAGGCGTTCACCTCAGCGGTATAGGACGACTGCACATCGTAGAATGTCGCCGTCTTCTGAAGACCTTTGTCCAGAAGATAGACAGAAGGGCCATAGAGGTTGTCCTCCAGATGGCTTGGCTCGCAGGCCACGGCGAAGAGAAGCGCGGAGCAAGCCGCCAATAAATATATTCGTTTCATAATCATTTACTTATTATTGCTATAGAGTTCCACACTACCATCCATAGTTCTGCGTCAGGTCAGGAACCCTGTCGAGTTCAGCCTGGTTCATAGGAAGCAGGTAGTACTTCTTGGTGAACACCCTCTCCGAGGTTGTACCGGCCTCGCCGAACGTGTCGAAGATCGAGGTACGCTTCCAATAGTCACCGGAGATCTTGTGGTTGGTGGCGTTCAGGTTGCATCCGACCACCTTTCCGTTGTCCTCCTTCTCGGCTATCATCCAGCGGCGGGTGTCGAAATAACGCTTGCCTTCGAAGCACAGCTCGACCATACGTTCCCTGTGGATATACTTTCTCTGAAGAGCCTGATCGCCGATGATCTCAGGATAGACCTCACCTTCCTCGGTTCCGATCGAAGGGACACCTGCCCTGTGTCGGATCATATTCCAGTAATAGAGGATGTCCGGATTCTGAGGGTCGTACTCGTTCAAAGCCTCGATGTACATCAGAAGCACATCGGCGTAGCGGATGATCGGCCAGGAGAAGTTCCCCCACTTGCCTGACTTGGTGTCCAGATCCGGGTCGATGAACTTGAGACACACGTAACCGGTCGGGCTGTAGTTGTTGGACGTGATAGGGCCGGCGTTGCCGTTCTTGTAGTACTGCACGTCAAGCAGTTTGTTTGTGCCCATCACCCAGGTCTGACCACTCCAGAAGACATTGGCGTAGAACCTTGGCTCGCGGCCGATGTACATATTCATAGTCTCGATCTCGGATGTCAGTTTGACGTTCTTCGGAATCGTGGCGAAGAAAGGATTCACGAACTTCTGCGAGCCTGTCTCGACGTAGTCAGAGCGAGGATCTATCTCGATGGTTCCGCAGCCGTTGTCGTAGGACTCGTCCTCCATATTGGAAATCGGGTAGTAGCCGTTGTCCATCGCGAAAGCATCGACAAGCTTCTGGGTCAGACCGACTCCGCCGTAGCCTCCGGCCTGGACAGGGGTCTCCCCCACCCTCCAGCTGCGTCCGCCGCTCTGCACCATAAAGATGTTCTCAGGAGAGTTCAGCAGGACAGCGGCGTTGTGGATGTTCTCCAAAGGAGTGGAGTTCTCGTCATCGACAAGGTTGTACTGCTGCAGGTCGATGACAGCCTTTGCCGCCTCGGCGGCCTGCCTCCAACGGTTCTCGTCATATTCGGTGTTGAAGAGTTTCTCGCCGTCCTTGTTGACGATGTCATCGTAGATCCCGGTTCCATTCTGGCCGTTGAAAAGAGGGCTGGCGTTGAAGAGAAGCAGCCTCGCCTTCATCGCGAGGGCGGATCCCTTGGTCGCGCGTCCGACCTCGTAAGGGCTTCTCGTCTCAGGGAGTTCGGAAGCGGCCGTGTCATATTCAGAGCAAAGCCAATCCACGATCGTGCTCCAAGGAGTTCTATCCACCTTCGAGACGTTCGGGTCGAAGAAATCAGCAAGCGCGTCGCCGATCCAGATGACAGGGCCGTTCCATTTGAGCAGCTCGGTGTAATAGAAAGCTCTGAGGAAGCGGGCCTCGCCGCGCCACATCTCGATCTCCTCTTCCGTGATCTGAGGGCACTCGGCGACCTTTGACATGAAATATGTCGCCTCGCTTATACCCTGATACAAAAGTCTGTAGACGGCATATCGGTAGCCGCTCAGCGTTGACAGCGGAGAAAGCTGGTTATGGTTCAGCAACGAGAAGAAACGGGAGCCGGTGTAGGCGCAGGAAGCCTCGTCGCTCGCCGTGATGGCAATGCATGAATTCTCGCTGTGCCCTTCCGGGGACCACTCGTAAGGGATGTAGGAATAGACATTGACAAGGTACCGCATCGTGGTGGTCTTCTTGTCGAATATGTTCTTGGATGTCAGCTGGTCATCAGGCTGCCTGTCCAGATAGCTGTCGCAGGAGCAGACAGCGGACATCACAACCGTGAGCAGGACTATCAGTGATATGTTCTTTTTCATGTCTTATCGAATTATTAGAAGCCGATGTTGAGACCGATGTTGACGATTTTGTTGTTAGGATAGTTGGAGGCTCCAGTCTGTAGATCCGGATCCCAAAGCTTGAACGGTGCGAATGTGAGCAGGTTGGTTCCGGCCAGGTAGACGCGGAACTGGCTCAGACGCATCTTCTGGACAAGGCGCTTAGGGAAAGTATAGCCGAACTCGGCGTTCTTCAGCCTGATGTAGCGGCCGTTGACAAGCCAGAAGTCAGAGGTCTGGTTGTTATTGGTCGCCTCGGTCGTGGTCAGACGAGGGTACTTTGCGTCAGTGTGATCCTCTGTCCAATAGTTGCCATAGACATCAGCGAAGACGTTGTTCGCTGCCATCTTAGGCTCTGTGAAGCCGCGGACCATCGACGAGTTGACGGAGAAATTCACGTGGGCGTTGCCCTGGAAGAACACAGAGATGTCAAAGCCTCTCCATTGGGCGGACACACCGAATCCATAAACGATCTCAGGCACGTCAGTGTAGCCGATGGCCTTCACATCCTTGCTGTCGATGACTCCGTCATTGTTGAGATCCTTGTACTTGATGTCACCAGGGCGCACCTGTCCGAGGGCGCTCTGGTCAGGAGAGGTGGCGATGTCCGCCTCATCCTTGAAGAGACCGTCGGAGACAAAGCCGAATGACTGCCATCTGGCCTGTCCGGTGCGGTTCATATATTTCTCGACATAGTCCGGCTGATCCTGCTCCTCGATGACATTGCGGGCGAACGTGAAGTTACCCATAGCGGAGAAGTTGACCTCGCCGACCTTCTGGTCGTACTGAAGCGAGGCGTCCCATCCGGAGTTCCTCATCTTACCCATATTCACATAAGGCTTCGTCGTGATTCCGACATATACAGGAATCGAGGATCTCTGAAGGAAGATGCCGGAGCGTTTCTCCCTGAACCAGTCGAGCTGCAGACGCAGCTTGTCGAAGAAGGTGACCTCCATTCCGACATCAAGCTTTCTGGATTTCTCCCAGCCGACATTGTCGTTGGCCCATTCACCTCTACGGTAGGAAGGGTATGATGTGACAGTCTCGCCGAAATTCCAGCTGGAGCCGGTGTTGATCGTCTCAAGATAGATGAAACGGCGGTTACCTCCGATCTGGTCGTTGCCGACGATTCCGTATGAACCCTTGAATTTCAGCATGCTGATGGCCTCGGCCAGACCTCCGGTCCAGAATTTCTCATTGGAGACAAGCCAGCCGCCGGCCACTGAAGGGAAGAATCCGAAACGACGACCCGGCGAGAAGTTCTCCGATCCGTTGTAGCCGGCGTTGAACTCAAGGAAGTAGCGGGAATCGTAGTTGTAGGTGGTCCTGAACGCCACACCCTGATGCCTGTAAGGCAGCGCGGCGTTGCTGGAAGTGGCGCTTGATCCGATGTAGTTCTTCTGCGACTGCTGGTAGAGCAGGAGGCCGGTGAGGCTATGGTTGCCGAATGATCTGGCGTAATTGAGGCTTGCCTCAAGATACAGAGACCTCCATCCTGTGTTCGAATATGCGAAAGACAGCGTCTGGGAGCCTGGAACCAGCTCTGTCAGCTGTAGCTCTCCGTTCTCGTCACGGTAGGCCTGGCCGTACTGCTCAGGAGTCCTGGTGCGGTTCTGGTAGGCGTTGTTCTTGGCGTCAAAGGAGCCCTTGATGGTGGCCGTAAGTCCGTCGGTCAACCATGAGAAGTCGTGTGTCAGAGAGACAAGCGACTGCGCCGTGTTGTAGAAGGACTGCTTGTAACCGGTCTGTGTGAGAAGGGCGTACGGGTTGTAACCCATGTTGGTGCCAGGACCAGGATAGTGGCCGTCCGAGTAGACCATTGGGAAGATCACCGAAGGGGTCTTGAGCGCCGCCGACCAGATCGAGCTGCTGCTCGTTCCGCTCTCGTTCTTCTGCTCGAAAGTGGTGGCGAGGTTGACGTTCATCGATGTGTGGCGGGTAAGTTTGACATCCACGTTGGCCCTGAAGTTGAACTTGCGGTAGTATATTCCCGTGTTGTAGTCCGCGGTCGGGTCTGTCTTGAACAGTCCGTTCTCGTTGTAGAATCCTCCGGAGATGTAGTACTTGATGGAGCTTGTTCCTCCGGAGACATTGACGTTGGCCTTTGTGTTGTCACTGAGGTTCTTGAATATGTTGCCGACCCAATCGACGTTAGGGCAGAGGTCAGGATCCTCCCCGCTCAAGGTCTTGCGGAATCTTTCCGCGTCGAAATATTCAGTACCGGAAGCGGCGTTGTACATCTCCATATATTGAGTGGCGCTCGCCATCTGTGGCACCCTCACCGGGCTAGTGATTCCGCTCTCGAACTTGATGGAGACCTTCGGTTTGCCTTCCTCTCCGCTTCTGGTCGTGATCAGGACCACTCCGTTGGCTCCACGCACACCATAGACAGCCGTGGCGGCGGCGTCCTTCAGAACCGAGAACTCCTTGATGTCCTCGACATCGACAAGGTCAAGCTCGCGCTCCACACCATCGATCAGGACAAGAGGATTGGCGTTGGCTCCGAATGTGCTGATGCCTCGGATCCAGAATGTCGAGCCTGAGCCAGGCTCACCGCTTCTCTGGACAGACACGACTCCGGAGAGACGACCGGCCAGAGCGTTGCTAAGCTTGGACACAGGAATCTTCATCTCGTCCGGGGCGATGGTAGCGATCGCACCCACGATACTCGCCTTTTTCTGATGGCCGTAGCCGACAGCCACAGCTTCCTCAAGAGTGTTTCCGTCCTGCTCCAGGGCAACGTTTATGACCTGAGAGCCTTTCGTAACAGCCACATCCTGGGCGACATAGCCGATGCTGGAGACACTGACATAGCCGTAATTGCCTTTGAACGAAAGACTGTAATGTCCGTCAAGGTCGGTCGTGACACCAATAGGAGTGTCCTTGACCCAGACAGCCACGCCGACAAGCGGTTCGCCCGTCTTGGCGTCCTTCACGGTTCCGCTGACCTCCGTCGCCTTGTCCTTGTCTCCGGCAGACGTGGACGACGGCTTAGATGCAGACTTGGTTATGGTGACGATCTTTCCCTTCAGCTCGTACTTCAGAGGAGGCCTGACGATCTGCTTCAGGACTTCCTGAACCGAGGCGGACTTGAAGTCAGCCGTGACGGCCGGAGCGTTTTTCAAGACTCCGGTCTCATAGAGAAAAGAATAGCCGGTCTGCCGCTCAAGTTCCTTGATGACAGACGTCAGAGGCTCGTTCTTGAATTGCCTTGTAAATGACTGGGCGGACATGATTTGTCCCGTCATCACGAGCAGCAAGACAAGAAGTACACTCTTTAAAAGAAGTTGTCTCTTCATGTTGGTAGATTTTGTAATAAATGTTATTAGTTCTAATTGTCAATGTTACATTGTGTGGAGTGTCATTTCTCCATGATGGTGATCCGGCCGTCGTCCTGCCACTTCCACTTGATAGGGACAATGACCGACAGGGCCCCGAGCACATCGTCAAGAGACTCACTGGTGTCAAGGATGACACGTATCGTCCTGTCCTTGTACCTAACGGGCGTGTAGTCTATCTTGACCCCATACAGGGATGTAAGTCTTGAGAAGAGCCAGTCAAGCGTTATCGACTCACAGTCAAGCCTGCCCTCCATCCAGGAGCAGTACTGGCTGACATTCCGGCGGGACTTGCTCATGGAGCGGTCAAGGCGATTGTAATTGATGACCTCACCCGGGGACAGGTAAATGTAGTCCTTGCCCGTCTGGAACTGGATCTGACCGGTGACAAGAGCGGCCTGTATCCCGTTCTCCCCATCGTAGGCCGAGACATTGAACGAAGTCCCCTTTACAGTGATCTCAGCATCCTTCATCCTGACCACAAACGGTTTGGACGGATTCTTGGAAACATCGAAAAACGCCTCTCCGGACAGGGTCACGATTCTGTCCTTCTTATTGAAATCCGAGTCGTAGGTCAGGGTTGTGGCCGAATTCAGGCTGACTCTGGAAGAATCCGGAAGCACGACCTCCTTTATCTCAAGAAAGGCTGTCGAGCAAGTGGTCGTCACCGGATCCTTGCCAAAGAATATGTTGACAAACAAAGCGACGGCGGCGGCAGCGGCTCCGACGGCAGGGATAAGCCGCCTGAGCGCCAAGCGTTTCCACCTGCGGGAACGAATCTCTCTCCGAACCCTGGAATATGACGCGCTCTTCCCGACCGAGGAGGACTCCGACTCAAGCCAGTCCTTCTCCATGGAACGGAAATCGTCCATTGAGAGCGCCCCGTCCGAAAGGCTTTCGTGGATGAATCTCTCGTCCTCAAGGGTTGACTCGCCGCGGAAATACCTCAGGCATATTTCCTTAATATCCTTGGCCTCTACGTTATGCTCATTCATGATTCCTGCGTTTAAATATTTATTTAACGATTCAAGGAAAGCTTTCCCTACCCTTCATTTCATTATTTTTGAAAATTGTCGCATCTTTGAACCAATCAAACGAGACGAGGTAGGGTAAGCGGGGAGAAATACGTTTATAGAATGTCCACAAGACACAAAACGCACATAACACAAACAAACTATCACATTATGAGAAAAAGCACAATCTTCATCGCTATGGCGCTGCTTCTGTCGGCGGGAGCCACGGCGACGGCGCAGTCCTCAGACGAGGTCAAGGTGCCGGACTACTCGGCGTACATCCTGACACCCGAGGCCCCGCACACTCCTCGAATCAACGGAGCGAAGGTCTATGGAGCCCGTCCCGGCTCAGACTTCCTTTTCAAGGTGGCGGCCACCGGAGACAGACCGATGGTCTTCTCCGCCGAGAATCTGCCGAAAGGGCTGAAAATCAATTCCGAGACCGGAGTCATCACCGGCAAGGTAAAGAAAGCCGGCACTTACAATGTCACCGTCAAGGCTTCCAACTCGCTCGGCGAGGCGGCCAGAGAGCTCAGGATCGTCATCGGAGACAAGATCGCCCTGACTCCGCCGATGGGATGGAACAGCTGGAACTGCTGGGGCAACACCGTCAGCCACGAGAAAGTTATGGCTTCGGCGAAAGCGATCTTAGAAAGCGGCCTGGCCGACTACGGATGGTCCTACATCAACATCGACGACGGCTGGCAGGGTCTCCGCGGAGGAAAGTACAACGCCATCCAGTCGAACCAGAAATTCCCGGACATGAAAGGCCTCGTGGACAGTCTGCACACGATGGGATTCAAGGTAGGAATCTACTCCGGGCCTTGGGTGGCGACCTACGCCGCCCACATCGGCACACAGTGCGACAACCCTGACGGAACCTACGACTGGGTCAAGAAGGGACTCATCAACGAGAACTACAGGATGGTCGATCCTTCCGGAGAGCTGACAAGGGAGAAGCTGTGGTACAGCGGAAAATATTCATTCGCCGCCCAGGACGCGCGCCAGTGGGCCGAGTGGGGCTTTGACTACCTCAAGTACGACTGGAACCCGCACGACTGGTACAGCATGAAAGAGATGCATGACGAGCTGGAGAAATGCGGAAGGGACATCGTCTATAGCCTTTCCAACACCGCACTCCTTCCTCTGGCCGCTGAATATGTCAAATACGCCAACTGCTGGAGGACGACCGGCGACATCCGCGACAACTGGAAGAGCATCTCAGGGATCGGGTTCGGCAGGAACAGCAGCTGGGCTCCGTACTCGGCTCCGGGCCACTGGCCTGACGGGGACATGCTGGTCATCGGCAACGTGGGCTGGGGCAGGAAGTACCACTACACGGGCCTCACTCCGGACGAGCAATATACCCACGTGACGCTCTGGGCCATGCAGGCCTCTCCGCTTCTGATCGGATGCGACATGGCTGTGGCCGACGAATTCACGAAGAGCCTTCTGTGCAACAACGAGGTGATCGATGTCAACCAGGATCCGCTCGGCTACGCCGCCACGAAGATCTACGGGGACAGCTCCTACGCCACCTACTTCAAGCCTCTTGAGGATGGTTCGATCGCCGTGGCTATGTTCAATCTGTCCGAGGAGCCAAAGACCATCGGATTCAAGCCGAGGGCTCTCGGCGTGATCGGCGACAGGATCACCGTGCGTGACCTTTGGAGGCAGAAGGACGTCACCGTGATGACCAACGACAGGGATCGTTTTGACACTGAGGTCGCTCCGCACGGTGTCGTGCTCGTCAAGGTGTTCCCTGGCTTCTCCAAGGAGAGGCCGTTAGGCAGCAGAAGGTAAAGCCTGAAACTCCTATAATAAAATTCCCGCCGTACAGCGATTCGTACGGCGGGGATTTTTTTATCACAAACCGGAACTCGGAGCGAAGCGACCGAAGGGGTTCCGGGGAATCCTTTCCCCGTGCACCTCGGGGCTGTCACGAAGTGACTGGGGGTTGAGTCAAAGCATCGCTTTGTGACGGAACGTCAAAGTTCCGTCGCAAAGTGATGTTTGCCCGGAGTCAGCATTTTAGTCTCTCGGGAGCTGTCCTGTCCCGGCACAAGAGCCGTGGCGGTAGTTCCCTCCGGGATCTCGACCGTCCACTCAAACCTGTCGCCGGTGCGTTTCCAGTTGCTGACAATCTTCCCTTTAGGAGAATCGAACGAGCAGTTCACCCAGTCCAGCCCCTCGACAGGGTAAGGCTTGAGCTCGATGGACTTGTAGCCCGGCTCCGCGGCGCGGATGCCACCGAGATATTCATAGTACCAGGTGACAAGGTCTCCGAGGAGCATCACGTGGTTGCCTGAGTTCATCGCCGGATCGGCCGTGTTGCCGTTCCAAAGCTCCCAGATCGTGGTCGCACCGTTCTTGGCCATATACCCCCAGCTCGGGTAGGTCTCGTTCGTGGCGATCCTCAACGCAAGGTCAGGCCTTCCGAACTCGGTCAGGGTGCGCATCAGCACCATCATTCCGACCACGCCGCAGCTGACGTGACCGTCACACTCAACCTCCGTCTTATGGACAATATGCTCGAACACATCCCCTTCTCTTCCCTCCGGAGCCATTCCGAAATAGAGAGGAAGCAGGTTGGCGGTGACGGTGTTGTTGCCGTAGAAGCCTTCCTCGGCGTTGAAATACTTGGCGTTGAATGCGTCACGGGCGGCGTCGGCATATTCATTGAACATCTTCACATCCTCCGGATGCCCGGCGATCGGAGCGAACTCGACCATCTTGTGGAGAAGGAAGTAGTAGAACGGAGTGGAGAGCAAAGGAGCGGCTGTCTTTCTCGCAGGATCCTGTGAATGAATAAGTTCCAAAGATTCAGGCGGCATGCACCAGTCCCCGTAGGTGTCCTTGATCATCACGCCATCCTTCAGGTACTTCGACCTCATATATTCAAGCCACTTCTTCATCGCGCCGTAGTGATCCTTGATGGACCGGTCGTCCCCGAAACGGCGATAGACCATGTCGGCACCAGTGAAGAACGCGCCCGGCCAGGTGAAATTGTCTTGATAGAGAGTCCAGTAGCGTGGGCAGACATCGGAAATGCTGCCGGCCTCGTTCTGCCCGTCATGGATGTCAGTCAGCCACTTGGAGTAAAGGGCGTGGTTGTTGAATATGTAGGATTCGCCGTAGCAACCCATCGTGCGGTCACCAAGCCAGCCAAGCCTCTCGTCCCTCTGAGGGCAGTCGGTAGGCATACCGCGATAATTGCCCCTGATTCCCCAGAAAGCGTTGTGGTAGATCTGGTTGATCACGGCGTTGGAGGTCTCGAAATGACCGGTGACAGCCATCTTGTCATACATCACCTGTCCCTCGAAATCGCCGAGTTTCGGCTCGTTCTTCAAGCCTTTTATCTCAACGTAACGGAAACCGTGGTAAACATATTCAGGATGCCAGACGATCGGCTTGCTGTCCTTGGCGATGTAGGTGTCGAGGACCTTTGCGGTACGGAGATTGGCAAGGTAGAGAGTGCCGTCAGGATTGAGAAGTTCAGCGAACTTCATCGTGAGGGTGTCGCCTCTTTGCAGTCCTCGGGCCTTGATCTGAAGACGGCCGACCATGTTCTGTCCCATATCAAGGATGTAACCGTGATCGGTCTTGGTGATGGAGACCGGCTTCACGATGTCCTGAACAGCGATGTTAGGGTTAGGCTGGAGAACCAGTCTGCCGCCCGGAGCGTCCATCAATGAGGCCTTCGCCCAAGCGGAATCATCGTAACCGACCTTTGTCCATCCGGTCAATTCCTTACGGGCATCGTAAGTCTCGCCGTCAAACTCGTTGTTGGCTCGGATCGGCCCCTCGCAGGTGATCTTCCAGCTCTCGTCACTGACAACGGTCGCCGTGCGGCCATCCGTGTAAACAATGTCCAACCGGTACCAAAGCCTCGGTACCCCGAAGCCCTTCATACCTGGCTCCCTCATCGTGGTATAACGGCCGCAGCCAAGGCTTACGGCAAGAGCGTTCTGACCTTTCTTGAGAGCCTTACGGACATCGAACTCATTGAAATATACCCTTATCCTGTACTCCGACACGGTCGGGGAAAGTTCCTGGTCACGGGTGATATATTCCCCGTTGATCCAAGTGTCATAGACTCCGAGGCCGCTGATGCGGAGGGTCGCCTCCTTCACCTTGCCGTCAAGTGTCACTTCCTTGCGAAGGTAGCGGGCAGGGAGCACGGTGCTGCCTTTCAGGACATCACCCTCATAGTCGCAGCCGATCCATTTCCCGTCATATTCGGCGGCGGAGACTGTCAGAGTGGCGGCGAGTGCCGCGAATGCTGTTAAAATTCGTTTGATCATTATCTGAATATTTTAGTGTTATTTCTTGAATATGAGGTTGATATCCCGCTCGATCGCCGGACCTGCGATGTTCTCCGGCACGAAAGACCAGTGGCCAATCTTGGCAGGGTCACCGATGACGGCCGGGTCGATCACACGGTTCTTTTTGAGATATTCATAGAGAATCTCGCGGATCTCCGGGTAGTATTCAACTGTTCTTTCGGCGATCTTGTCAGTGTCGATGCCTGCCTCGGCGAGCAGTCCCCCGCCACCGCTGGCACGGTAGGAAGTCATCGCTACGTTGTAGGTCTCGTCCATACTGAACGGCTTTCCATCGGCCATCGAGGTGATCACGATCCTTGAGTCGAAAGGCTTGGTGACATCCACGGTATAATTGATTCCTGCGGCGGAGTCGAAGTTGTAGGCGCGCTCGATGAACGACCAGCCCTTCTGGCCGGTGCGCGGGTCATCCTTCTGTACGATGTTCAGCACGTGGTCGGTCGGTTTGGTGGCCGTGACTATCCAACGGTTATAGGATGCCTCAAGATAGTCCTTGATTTCCTGACCTGTCATCGTGATGACATAGAGCTGGTTTTCAAACGGATAAATTGTAAACAAGTCCTTGTAAATCAAAGTCCCACCCTTGACGAATCCGTCATAGGTCAATGGAGCCGCGATCGAGATCTGCGCCGGAGCGCAGCCAAGGCAAAGCGTGTGGACAAGGTTCACATAATCACACATTCCCTTGTACGCGTCACGGGTACGCATATCAACCTTCAACTCACCGACCTCCTGGGTGGTGAAGACCTGCACTGCCTGATAGTCCTCGTAAAAGTCCCTTTCCATCTGAGTGTCAATCCTGTGGGGATCGACCGGAATGAGTTCCGTGGAATGGGTCTTGGAAACGACCTTGCCGTCCTTAACGGTGACATTCACCGTTCCGTGTCCCACAAAGCGGCAATGGCTTCCGGAATTTATGAGTCCGATGCTGTCGCAGCAGGTCACGAACGGCCTGTGGTCGTGAGAGCAGACCACGAAATCCACTCCACGCAGACTCTTGTACAGATCCATTCCCTGTCCTTCCAGCATCGAGCCGTCTCCGGGTCCTGTTCCCGAATGCACGGACACGATCACCACATCAGGCTTCTCCTTGGCCCTCACCTTGTCCACATCCTCCTGCACCAGAGGAACAAGGCTCTCGAACGTCATTCCGCTCCAGAGTTTCTCCGACAGCCAGTTCTTCATGTTGGCGTTTGTGAAACCCAGTACGGCGACCTTCAGTCCGCCCTTCTTGTAGATCTTGTACAAAGGAAAATACGGTTCCCCGTTGTCAGTGCGGATAGCGTTTCCAGCCAGAAACGGAATCCCGTGCGACTCAAGGTCCCGAGCGATGCGGTCATAGACCTTGTGACCGGTCTCGATGTCATGGTTGCCCACCGTGACGGCATCGTAGCCCATGTAGGCGGCAAGGCGTGGATAGACATGAGGAGAGAGTGTGTCCACATAGTTGAAATAGTACGCGGCGTTGTCTCCCTGAAGGCAGTCCCCCGCATCGATGAAGACAACTTTGTCCGCACCGGCCGCCGCACGGACGCTGTCCACTATCGGCTTGACGGCTAAAAGGGACTTCTTCACCCCGTTCCCGACATAGGTGGAATCGAAATAGGTTCCGTGCACGTCATTCGTGGTAAGAAGCTGGATGACATATTCCCCGTCCTTGGGACCCGAACCGCATCCGGCCAGCAGAAATCCGGCGGAAGCGGCGACAATGATAGACTTGAATATTACTTTCATACCTTATAAATATATTTCAAAATTCCTTTGCCTGCGTGAGCCTCCCGAAGCCTTAGCCGTTTTCCTGGAGTTCAAGGCACGCCCGAGATCGAACAGGACGCTCAGCTTCTGCTGGCTGCCCTGGAATCCATCACCTGTGAAATGGAACACGGCGGAAAGCCTCAGACGCACGAAATCAGCGATATACGGCTGCCAGTAGATCTCGGCACGGTCATAAAACCCGGAATGCTTCCAGTTCCCGCCATAGTCACAGACGCGGTAGAACGGACTTCCGGCGTACAAATCCTGTCCGAGCATATTCCCTCCTCCGTCAATGGTGAAGTAGTAAGGCATCTGGCCCGTGCCATAGTAGGAATCATTCTGAACGCCCAGTTTCTTGTACGCGAGGTTCAACGTCAGCAGCCCGCCGAACGCAGGCTCAAGCCCCGTCTCGTTGATCCTGTCCTGATGTATTCCTTGAATATAGCTGAGCTTGGAGTTCCAACGGAAGTCGCGTCTCCCGGCGGTCAGCGACACGAAAGGCGAGACAAGAATATTATCCACCACGCCCCGATATTCAAGCGTGTTGGCGAAGTGGTACATAGTCGCCGTCCACCCGGCGCGCAGGAAATCACCGGCAAGGGCGTAATTGCCGTATGTGAATATCTGGAAGCGCTCACGCCGGCCGTGCCCGATCATTCCCATCCAGTCCAAACCGGCCTCGCAATAGCCTTTCCGGGTCTCGTACTTCAGGAGTAATCCTTCTATGTTGTTGTCATAAAACTGGTTGACATCGGAGATGAACAGGGACGGAACCTGATCGGCCTTCACAGGATCCTCCGCCCAGCCCTGATAACCCGAGCCGAAAACGGAGTTCCCGCGCGGGAATATTCCCGCCAAGAGATTGAATTTTCCGCTTCTGCGCCGGCTTTCAAGGCCGTACCAGAATGTCATCTCCCGGAAAAGTCCTATGTTCTGAAGATCCTTGTCGCTTTCGGACACGGGGGCCTCACCCATATTCTTCATCACATCGATTCCGAGCGTAAGCTGATGGGTGAACCGGCCGCCCGCCACCTTGACACCGACCGTGGGAGTCAGCCTGGCGGCTTGAACCGTGCCGGATGTCTCGAACTTGTTGCCAGCGCCATCATATTCCCGGTTGTCAAAATAGTACTGAAAATCAGCCCCGTAGGTAAAGGTAGCCTTTTGTTGGGCACGACCGGCGAAGGCCGACGCCAGAAGAAGTGTTATTACAATTACGCTCTTTCTCATATTCATAAGCCCGGAAGGAAAAATCCCGCCTCCGAGGCAGTTTATGCAAACCTTAGATTTGCAGCGTAGTTTTCTGCCATCCAGGTTTGTACGACAAA
>ERZ773165.569-NODE-569-length-26997-cov-125.237325_pt1 | contig 26997 bp, 32 predicted proteins | sample MGYA00581003_ERZ773165 | MGnify/ENA primary metagenome ERZ773165 (study PRJEB29015, sample SAMEA2737817) | human gut metagenome | biome: human gut; feature: human-associated habitat; material: faeces | place: China | collected 2012 ... | reverse complement strand
CAGAGGTTACCAATGACACTCTCGAGTTGTCCGTAACGGACAAGATATGGGCTATTATTTTGGACTTTGTTCTGGAAGCTGCAGAGCGTTACTCTATAGATGCCACAGAGTTACTGGCAGATTTCATCGAAAGTAATCCTGTTGCCCATACGCTACGTAATATGTATATTTATAAACAAGCAAGTTGATATTTATTCACTTGCGAAACTTTAGTCATATACATATAGAATTAAAAGTGAAACATCATTTTGAAAATAAGAATTTGTTAGCGGTAGCCACACCCGACACGAAGTCGGGCACGGCACGGCATTTACTAAAGCTCGTTGTCTTCACCTGTTCCGTTATCGGTGTTGCCAGAGTTTTCGCTGCCCTCACTGCCGGATGGAGTGTTGCCTTCGGAAGGAGTGCCACCAGATGGAGTGTTGCCACCAGATGGAGTGTTGTCGCCGTCACCCTCATTCTTAGAGGAATTGGCCTTGTTCTTGGCAGCCTCCAAATCGACAGAACCCTTGCCAGTCTTCTCAGCCTTGAGGGTAGCAGACTGAGCACTGCGGCTTGCCACGGTCTCAAACTCAGCCTTGCTCAGCAAGTTCTCGAAGTCAACACCCGGAGTGAAAACGATGTTCACTGCCTTGATGTTGTTGGCGGTAAACTTCTCGCAGCTCTCAGCTCCATCGCTGGAGAGAGAAATCCAGAAGTCGCCAAGCTCATCGAGCTGCACCTTCTTACCCTCCAAGAGCATTTCCACCAAGCAGGTGCACATATCAGAGAGTACGCCCTTCACCTTACCTCGGGTGTAACCACCATGGTCGGCAATGTGCTGTACAAACTTTCTGAACGACAACACCTCGTTCACCTGAGCCTTTGCGTAAGCCAGAGATCCCTTCTCAGGATGGATAGGGTTTGGCAACATGTAAGTTGAATACTTAATCATACATTTGCCCATCGCCGGTATGGGACTTGGTATTTCCACATGCAGTCAATGCGCCCGGCAGAAGTTAAACTTTATTTCTGAACTGCGATGCAAAGGTACAACATTCAAGAGCCGAAAGCAAGGAAGAAAGTCGCATGAAAGTTTCTTCTTTCTTTCACCTTGAAATGCAACATCTTATGACAAATAAAAGAAAGCAATATGGACATCAACATAACAGGCAACACCTTTCAGGAGATACACATTGGTACGGTGCAGAACTACAATCCCAATGCCACGACCGTCATCAATAATAATTATGGTGACAAGCAGAACCCCGTATCTCCAAGCGACAAAGCCATGGGAGATGCAGAGAAGGAACAGTGCAAGGCAGAGATTATGGATTATGTAGCTCATTTGAAGCCCTACGTCAGCAAGGAGTGGAAGAACCGTTATGAAACCCTGTGGCGCTCCATTCTTGCTATACCCGAGGTCGATGCTGTAGTCTATAAACCCGGAAAGCAAAAGAACACCACCTTCAACCGCAATCTCATTGCCAATATTATATATATAATGTATAGGGAGAATGTCATAGTTGAGCACAATGTCACGACGTTGACCAAAGCCTTGGAGCATGACAAGGATCATTCCGTACGCAGTCAGTTGGGCATACAGCCTACCGACAGTACCATAGCAGCCAAGGTGAGAGACCTGTTGGCAGTCTGATATCCCCCTGACCCTTAAATACTAATTATCATGGAAATAGATATCAATGGAGATCCTGGCACAGGCAATCATTTTGACGATGTGCATATACAGCAGGTGGGCAACTACAGTCCCAATGCAAAGCAGGCCATATTCAATACCATCCATCAGGATAAAGCAGAAAGTCGTCTGGCCTGTTGGTTTCGCAAGTTGAATGATGAATTTAAGAAAGACAATAAACTGAAGAAGAAGTTCGACGACATCCGACGTTACAAGACCAAGCTCCCCCATACCATAGGTTTGGATCAGAAACTGAAGGATGGCGGATTCTCCGAGAAAGCCATCGAGAAGGCACGACGCTTGAAACAGTATTTTGCCAAGAAATCAACTAAATTTCAATATTATGAATCAGCCCAGCGCATCGACAGCTACCTGTTTGCTAAGGTATGCAGCAGTTTCGATACATACGTGATGCCCCTCATCGAGCAGGCGACACCCCTTACCGATATCAAGCGGGCTGTCTATGAGCAGGTCATACTTCCTATCATGAATGAACTGAACGAAAATGGAGCAGCGGATGCCTGTCTCTGCTACAACGAGGACGACATCTATGGAATGCTATATTATCTGACAGGCAACTGTCATGTCAATTGGACCGACTATGATGTATAATCCCGCTTTCGATCCCTTTAATGGCATCTATCGAATGCTGAATATTCTTCGTCATTTCGGAGTAGGCGAAATTATCGAGGTTGACCGTCTTCGTATTTACGATTTCTATCTTCTCTTTCCCTACAAGACCTATAAGATACGTTTTAAGCGGACGGAGGAAAACTTCAGAAAACGTCTGAGCCAGTACGTTGAGAAAAAGGAGAACCCCTATAACACATCCACCAATGATCGCCGGCTCTTCGAGCGTCTGCGACCCTATCAGATGATAGCACTCAGCCATTTGGCAAGCTATGGACTGATAAGTCCTTCTCAGCTTTTAGAGTATCGGGTCAAGATCATAGACTACGGCAAGATGCAGCAAGTTCTGTCACAGTTGGAGATGATGCCAGCTGCAGAGAGCAACATCATATCATGGTTGTGCTATTGTTTTCGAGCCACACCCCTCAATGGAAATTATGGATTGAAATACCGCACCAAACTTTTAGAATCAGAATACGATGGCTGCTAATTTCTTTGTCAATCGACTTTATGTGCTTACCGAGACGGGCAACTTCGACTCCGACCTTTATGCAGCCAAGTTACGCCAGAAGGAGTTGGAGGTAGCCATTATCGATGCCAAGGCTTCCCTTCGTTCCCTCGAAACCTCCTTATCGCCTGAGATGCGGTCGGTGGAGCATATCAGCCAACTGATTGAATACAAGAATCAAGAGATAGGCAAAATATCCGAAGAAATCACCAAGAAGAGACAAGGCGAGGAAATCAAAGAGCAGAAAAGAACAGAGACCGACAGACAAAAGGCAGAGGTTCGCCGTTTGAACCATGAGAGTGTGGCGGTGGAAGACGAGCTTGACTTGTTGGAGTATGAGATAGAGGACACCACGATGTTTATATCCGAGTTGGAAAGGAAGAAACAGGCATTGAAGCATTCCGCTAACACCCGAGAGATATTGGGTAGTTTGCGCTTGGAGTATTGTCCGGAATGTCTGTCTCCATTGCCAGAGGATGTGCCGGATGGAACTTGCCGCCTTTGTAAATCGCCCATTGAGAACAAGACTGGCATAGCGCAGGCGAAACGTCTCATCTCAGAGCTGACGTTCCAAATCAAGGAATCGGAGTTGATACTCCGCAATGACGAGGAAAAGAAGATGCATCTCAAGTCAAAGTTGCGTAGCTTACACTCCCAATACAAGACGGCACGGAAAGTGCTCGACGAGATGCTGGGAAATGTACGCAGCAGTATGGCAGAGGCGATAGAAGACCTTATCTATAAGAAAGGCTTGCTGCAGGGTGAGTTGAGTCAATTTTATACCTTGTTGGAGTTGGCAACGACATACGAGCAAAAAGTAGCAGAGCAAAAAGGCTTAGAAGTAGAACTTGTCAAGACCAAAAATCTGATACAAGCCAAGACCGTTTCGCCAAGTACAGTGTCTCGCGAATTCAACAACAAGAGCCTACGCAATGTGCGAAATGATTGACAAAAAAAGCCTCGAAAAACGAAATAGGCTTCGATAGTCAATGAAGCCTATTTCGTTGAGCAATGAAAGCGGCTTCGTAAGCAGTTGAAGCCTATTGCGTCATTCAGATAGAAACTATAAAAAATATAGCTAAATGTACGCATCCCATCTAATATAGAGATTTACCTATGGAATAAGATACATTAAAATCCGATAAATCCTTGGCGGTTTAGTAATAAAGTTGTATCTTTATCAAATTTAAGAAGAATAAGACAATGAAAACAAAAGATCAAATATTAAAGATTAAAGCTGTGGTGCTTTACATTCTGAAGGCATTTCCAGAAGGAGTGGATTATATCCACCTCTTCAAGGTAATGTATTTTGCCCAGCAGAATCAGCTGAAAGAGTATGGCTTGCCAATCGTCTATGATACTTTTGTGGCAAGAAAGCATGGACCAGTTCCAACGTTGACCTATAAGGTCTTGCGTGGTGTAGAAGGAAAGACCGAACTTTCTTCAGAATTGAAAGACTTTGCCGCTTCTTTGGATATTGAACTATCTAAGGAAGGTCATCAACTTATTTTGGCTTCAAAGAATGCAGTTTGTGATATGGACGAACTTTCAGTTGCAGACGTCAAGATGCTTGATAAGTGGATTGACAAATGTAAGGATGTAGATTCTTTTGACTTGTCGGACAAGTCCCACGAGGATAAAGCTTGGAAACGAGCGAAGCGTCAAGCAGACAAAACGGGTGAGGACACCAAGATTACTATGTATGACATGGCTGATGCTGCTGGTGCCAGCAAGGCTATGTTGGCAGTTATCCGTGAGCGCCAGTCTGTTCAAAAGGCTTTGGCATGGATTTAAGGGAACTACAAAAGGCTTATCTCGACAATCTTCGTCAAGTTACAGAAGAGAAGTTGGAGATAGGTTCATTAATCAGAACCATCATTTCTGTTGACGAGGGTTTGGTATTCAAGAATGCTAGAAAGCAGAAGCCCAAGAAAATGGTAATAATAGGAGTAGATAGTGAACGACAAATCTGTTATGGCTCAGTACTGGTTAATACCAAGATGAGTCCGAAGTCTGCTTACTCAGAGTCATTTCTTGCAACCCAATATTTGCTTCTTCAGGCCAATTATCCAGACTTTTTGAAATATGACAGCTATGTAGATTGTGGTATGCTTTTTTCCATTCCGTTGGAGAAACTCATGGAAGGAGAGTACTTCGGCTCCCTGACCGATTCAGACCTTCAAGGCATTTTTGATGTTCTCAAAACAACTGAGACTCTTACGAACAAGGAAAAAAAGAGATTCGGTATTATTTAGTAAGGTCTTTGTCATAATTTCAAATTGCCGAGTGCAGCTTATCTTCTGCAAAACGATAATAAAATAACATTTTTCAAAAACAGATACGTGTAACTACTTGTAAAATAGTGGTGACGCTGTATTGGTGATATGCCTAATACCCATGCGGTCCCATCCCGCACAACCTGGCGAGGGCTTTGATACCCCGCCAACCTTATAGCGTAGCGGTTAAGAGCGACAGGAGGAGCGGTTACATCCTTCCTTTCTGAGAAGGGAAGGCTTGGTTAGGATGTGGAGCTCCCTTTGGCTAAAGGGAGACGGAGGGATTCGAGTGACGACAAGTGCAGAGCGATACTGCAATGAGGAACCAAATATAACTTTTTTCAAAAACTGATAGGTGTAACTACTTGTAATATAGTGGTGACGTTGTGTTGGTGATATACGTAAATCTGGGGGAGATTAGAGCATGAAGTAAAAACTCCTCCCAAAATTTGGTTGTTTCATCAAAAACTCTTATATTTGCAGGCAAAAAAGGAGATACAATTATGAATACAATAGCAATTGACAGCAATATATATAAAGGTGCAGAAAGTTATGCTAAATTACATAATATTAGTGTGACAGCTGCAATAGAAAAGGCGATTTCTATGTTTTTGCAAAAGGTACAACCTAAGCAAAAGCTATTAGAAACTGCTGAGTTTAATGATGCTTTGTCTTATGTTAAAACATTAAAGGCAAAAGGTGGCAAGCCGATACCGGCAGATGAAAATAGCTTAGATGCGTTGGTTGATAAAAAATATGCATTATGAGAGTTTTTATAGATACGAATATCTTAATAGATTTCGTTGTAAATCGTGAGGGCTTTTCTGAAGATGCAGATAAACTCTTTGCCCTTGGAATAACAGGAGACATAAAGTTGATGACATCAGCTTTGTCTTATGTTACAGCCATGTATATAGCACACAAGTATGAGTATCAAGATGTAAAAGAAACTCTTCTGGCGGTGTCGATTTTTGTAGATGTTTTGGACTTGCAAGGCAATACGGTAATTGAAATGCTCTCTTCTGATTGGAAGGATTATGAAGATGCAACTCAAAATGCCACAGCTTTGCGAGCTGATGGAGATTGTATTGTAACTCGTAACAAGAAGGATTTTACGAATTCTTCTTTACCCGTTTATACTCCTGCTGAGTTGTTGAATATTTTAAACCAATAAAGGTGGCGTAGCTACTGCTGTCACAATCCTGAATATTCCTCATTCGAGCGACGACCAGTGCAGAGCAATACTGCAATGAGGAACAAAATATAACTTTTTTCAAAAACAGATACGTGTAACTGCTTGTAAAATAGTGGTGACGCTGTGTTGGTGATATGCCTAATACCCATGCGGTCCCATCCCGCACAACATGGCGAGGGCTCTGATGCCCCGTCAACCTTAGAGCGTAGCGGTTCAGAGCACCGAGTAGGGCGGTTTCCCTCTTCTTCCCTGAGGGGAGAAGACCGAGATGAGAGGTGGAGCCTTCTTTAATGGTAAAGAAGGACGGGATGATTTTAGAAAACTCTCCTTTTGGCTAAAGGGAGACGGAGGGATTCGAAAGACTCCTTCTTTAACGGTAAGGAAGGACGGGTAGGTTTTCGAAAAATCTTATAATAAGAACAAAAATTAATACGATGAATATAGTAAAAACAGAAATAGAAGGCGTCCTCATTATAGAGCCACGCCTCTTCCGTGATGCTCGAGGCTACTTCTTCGAGAGTTTCAGCGAGCGAGAGTTTGAAGAGAAGGCGACTATTTCTGATGAATAGTCTTAAATATTATCAATTATTTTGGCTATTTCATAGAAAAAGCGTATTTTTGTATCGCTTACAACATATAAAAACGAGACAATTATGAATACAATTACTATAGATAATAATACATATCACGACATAGAAGCATTTGCTCAAGTAAACAATTTGGATGTGGCAGATGTAGTGAAGAAGTCTTTTCGCTTCTTTATAGAGGAGTTTAAGTCTGCTAAGTCGCAATCGAAAGCATCTCTATATCAGTTACCTTTGCATTTGAAAAAGATGCGAGGAGTATTAGCTGGTGTAGAAGATAGTGAGGATGAAAGATTAAACTATATATTGAGCAAGTAATGAAGAAGGTATTTATTAGATACGAATGTGGTTCTTGATTATTATCTGGATCGTGAAGGCTTTAGTGATGATGCTGAAGCCATCTTGGCTTATGGATATAATCAAGGATGTTCATTGTATGTATCTTCTTTAACTTGTGCCAATATGGCGTATATAGGCAGAAAGAAGTTCCCTGGTGAAGCGATATATGCAGTACTTTCAAGTTTGTTTGAATTTGCCGAAATAGCATCTGTCGATTCTAATGTTGTAAAGTCCGCAGTAGCTTTGCAAGCTAAGGACTTTGAAGATGCATTGCAATATTTTTCAGCTAAGGCAATAGGTGTGGATTGTATTGTTACCAGAAACGTTAAGGATTTTCCTTTTTCGGAATTGCAAGTCTTGACTCCTAAGGATTTTTTGTCTCATTATGCAGTTGAATAAAATGGCAGGTTGGATACTTACTAAGAAGATTACGTTATGAACACAGAAGAAAAAAAAGCAGATTTCATAAAAGTACTATTGCATGTGATGCTTTCAATGCGCTAGCCGACAAACAATCGCAATTCTATTGCGTCAAACTCTTATCGGCAGCCCCTTGTGGGCATAGGCTCCGCTGACGATACCAAAACTCTGGCAGAGCTATAGCGTCGCCAGCTACATCCCCTGTCCCCTGAGGGGAAAGGTTGTGCAAATGAGTGCAAAGCCAAGCTTGCTTGAACTATGCCGAGTGCAGCCAACCTTCTCAAAGAGAAAAGGGGCTTGGGGAAAGCGGTGGAGCCCTCTTTGGAAAGAGGGACGGGGTGATTCGAAAAAATCTTATGAAAGAACTTAAGTTAGAACAATGAATATAATCAAAACCAATATAGAAGGCGTTCTCATTATTGAGCCACGCCTCTTCCGTGATGCTCGTGGCTACTTCTTCGAGAGCTTCAGCGAGCGAGAGTTTGAAGAAAAGGTTGCCCCAATTCTGGGACACAGTGTACACTTCTGCCAAGACAACGAGTCTATGAGCAGCTATGGCGTGATGCGAGGTCTGCATTTCCAGCGCCCACCTTACACACAAAGCAAGCTGGTACGCTGCGTAAAAGGCCGAGTGCTCGATGTAGCAGTAGATATTCGTAAGGGTTCACCAACCTATGGCAAGCATGTTGCCGTAGAACTGACAGAAGATAATCATGTCCAGTTCTTCATTCCAAAGGGATTTGCTCATGGTTTCGCAGTCCTCTCAGAAACTGCCGTCTTCCAATACAAGTGTGATAACTTCTATCATCCAGAAGCCGATGGTGGTATCTCTATCCTCGACGGTACCCTCGGTATCGATTGGAAAATTCCAACAGAGCATGCCAATCTTTCAGAGAAAGATACGAAGCATGCCATGCTGAAGGACTTTGATTCCCCATTCGACATCAAAGTAAATCTCTACAAGTAATAAAATGATAAGTGGCAATTGTTTTGTCATTGGGGGTGGATGCTAACTGATTATCTATACTTTAGAAGCACTTCTTGTTGATTTAAAAGAAAATACATGATATTGAGTATGTTTACGGTTAAAAAACTTTAAATGATTTCGATGAATGCGAAACAATTTGTAATTTTGGCAACAAAAATGATTATGACAAAGAAAATTGGATATTGCTTCTGTTGGTCTGTGGCTCTTTTTGTGGCTACATTTTATGGAATTATTTGCCAAGATTCAGCTTTCTTGTTTCAAGGGAAGCTATTGCTGGATGTGGCTAACAGCCACATCTTCCCAATGATTATGGCGATGCTTCTATACTTGTGGGATGTGATGTATAATGTTTCTCTGAAAAGAGATAATAATGGTAGCTTGATTTTATGGATATTAGGCACTATAATTTTATTCTTGGGATTTTTTGTCTTTTCATTATTGGTAAATAATAACTTTTGGGGGTGGACTTTGTTTGGTGCTGCATGGTTGTCTTTGACAGTGTTGAAATATAAAACAACGGAGGATGAGCAATCATCTCCATATATAATAACGGAGGATTAGAATATGAACGTTACATTATTTATAATAGCTTTTCTCATAACAATTGTGGGAATGTTAGGGTTCTTGTTCTTGAACTTTAAGTCTTTGCCTGTTGTAAAAGCTGGTAAGGTAACCAAACCATGTAATGAGAGAAAGAACATTTTTGGTTATATGCCGACTCACATTTTTATAAATGGTGTGAAAAAGGATGTAAGCGATGATATGCAAATGATAGTTTGTGGCAATTCTATGCAACATTATCATATTTATGATGGTCAGCGTATTTACGTGAGGAAGATGGGGAATGAAGAGAAAAACGGAATAGCTCGCTATCCAGTTTTGGTCTTTCATATCATTGATGGTGTTCAGGGAGATGCTAAATATAAGTTGAGAAAATTTGTGGGTTATGTAGATAATGAAAATCTCAAAGACTTGTTTGTTTCTAAACAAGATAGAATAAAGGTATCTGAGGATGTCTTTGTCTCCCAGTGTGAGGAAAAGTTAAGAAAGCTGAGACTAAAGGATTCTAGTAGATTGGTTCTTTCTGAAACTTACGATGAAGATCAAAAGGCAATTTTGTATTCTTTGCATCCTGTAACCACAATTTTTGGTAAAGTGGAGTATGCAATGTAATACTTTCGTACAGGAGTGCGAAAGTTGATTTCGAGAAACACGATATAGATTAAGAATTTTCAATTGATTATAAAATCCTTTTAGGCGATAGAATAACTTCTGTCGCCTATGGGCTAATTATGTTGTTAGGGATTTTATAGAAGTTAAAGAAGTTATCAATCTCTACGGTAGTTCGGGAAGTTAAGAAACATGTAGTAATGATTTAGGCGGTCCTATCCCGCAAAATCTGGCGAAGACCGCTTTGGTCCGCCAACCTTAGAGCGTAGCAGTTCTGAGCACCGGAGGGCGGTTACATCCTTCCTTTCTGAGAAGGGAAGGCTTGGTTAGGATGTGGAGCTCCCTTTGGAAAGGGTTTCTGTCCCCTACAAGGGGTAATGCACAACTTTCGTTCAATTGGAAACATATAAATTCAACGTATCCCCTACTATCGCCATGACCAAGGACTTGTGGCGCAAGATTATGGATAAGGTGAGCGTGAAGTGATATAAGACAAAATATAAGGATAATGAAGTATCTAAAATATTTTCTGCTCATTATTTTGCAATTTGCCATAGTAGAATTGGTGATATGGGTTCACACCAATGGAATATGGCATATAGAAGAACTTGCGCCAAGTGATGCAATATCCCTTTGGGGAACAGTTACAACTATTGTGTTCTTGGTTTTCTCTGTTCTTGCCCTTTGGAATATAGACCAAAAGATACAGGAACTCAATGAAATTAAACGAAGCATCGGCGAGAAATTCAATAATATAGAGACCACGAATCGTGAAGTGATGCTTGAGGCTGACAAGGCACAAAGAGAAATTGTTAAGGAAGCAGAAGAACAAATAAAACGTATCTTGGATAAAAGCACATATAGGCAAAACTTCTATGATACGCTTACAAGAATTGCCAATATTCCAGATTTTGGAAGGCAAGTTCAAGAATATACCCATTTTCTGAGAACCAGTGGCGATGTAGAAGGAGTGAATTATGCCTACGTGTATATTTGTCGTGGAGATGCATACCTTATGCTTTCAAGAGCAGACAAAGCCCTGTCAGATTATGAGACTGCAGCAAAGTTAGACACTAAGACCGTTGCCCCATTCTTTGCTTTAGGACACTATTATGTCACCCAAAAAGACTTCAAGAAAAGCATTGAAATTTATGAAGAGGGATTGAAAATAGATCCACAAGATGACAATTTGCTGATGAACATAGCCAATTCATATTCAGCAATGGGCGAATATGCTAAAGCTGATGAATATTATGACAAGGCATTGACATTCAATCCAGACTTGGCTATGGCTTACTATAATAAAGCAAAACTTGCCATTGAAAAGAAAGATGATTTGTGGAAAGAGAAGAGTATGACATATCTTAATCATTGCATTAAGATCATGCCTTACTTTTATGAATCAAACATTAACAAGGCTTCATTACTCCGTGAAGATAGCAAAAATGAAGAAGCAGCCGAGGTGTTGACAAAAGTTATTGAAGCAACATTCCGACCAGATTTCATTATGGCTGTACTCCAACGAGGCATTGCCTATCGACTTGAAGGCAAAATGCCACAAGCATTAAATGATTTCAACACGGTACTTCTTTATCAGCCACACAATGTGCAGAATCTTTCAAACTTAGCCCAAACCTATTACGCTATGAGATTTTTCAATGAGGCGAGTCATTTTGCGGCATTAGGGTTAAAAGAGGCTGAAATACAAAACAGGCACGATTGTGATGCAGAGTTTAGTGAGGTTATAAATCGCATCAATGCTTTGTCACAAACGTTTGTTCATCTAAATGAAAATGGAAAAAAGGATAAATAAAGCCCCGAACCTTATGCCGGTATGTATCCCCTACTTATGGCAAGCATGTGGCAGTAGAGCTGACAGAAGACAATCATCGCCAGTTCTTCATTCCAAAGGGCTTTGCCCATGGTTTCGCTGTCCTTTTAGAGACTGCCGTCTTCCAATATAAGTGCGACAACTTCTATCATCCTGAGGCAGATGGAGGTATCTCGATTCTCGATGAAACCCTCGGTATTGATTGGAAAATCCCAACAGAACATGCTAATCTCTCAGATAAGGATACGAAGCATGCAATGCTGAAAGACTTTGATAGTCCATTCGATATCAACGTGGATTTATACTAAGTCATACGTTGTTCTTGTTAAGCATCGACTATGCGGTAATGGAGAAGTCGAAGGATATCTATACCTTACCAGCCGAGTTTGGCTGGAGCGACTTAGGCCGCTGGGGCAGCCTCCGTACTTTGCTTCCACAAGATGAGGTGGCAATGCCAAGGTAGGCAAGGACATCCGATTGTATGAATGCAAGAACTGCGTGGTTCATGCAGCCGATGAAAGCAAGGTGGTAGTTCAAGGCTTGGATGGCTATATTGTAGCTGAGAAGAATGGACAGTTGTTTGTTTGCTCTTTGAAGGAAGAACAGAGAATCAAGGAATTCGGAAAGTAATTGTTTCCCACCATCTTCTCTTTGGCATTGAGAGATGCGGGAACACAAACCAAGCTTGCTTCCTCCTTGCTCATCATGACAATCGTGGGAGGTGCTATTGCTCCAGTACTGATGGGATATATAGCTGATACCACTGGAAGCATGGCTATTGCCTTCCTTGTCCCACTACTATGCTATGTCGTGATTGGCGGTTATGCCGCAACACGGAGAAGATGAATTTAAACAAGAATGGGTTCTGCTATCATGAATAAGTTCAGGAGAATCTTTGACATGATTGTAGCTGGAAGAAGGGATTATGCCTTGATGACAGAGGCTCTTTTGGTTAAACCTGTTAAAAATCGAGAAAGTTCAATTTCTTAAAATACACTGTATCCCCAGTAAACACTGGGGATGGAGTTGTATTGACATAGAGGTTGGATGCTTACGTCGATGACATGTTTGCTTTCTTGGATAAAATCGTAAAAGCTATTGAAGATATTTAAATTGCATAAAATCTTTATGAATCATCTTCATATAGAATCAAGGATTTAACGAAAAATATAATTAGAGAAAATGTAAGCCTATGAAATCTCCAATTGATGATACATTAAGGCAAATGCTTCAAGCCAAGCTAGAAGCATTGGAAAAGTATTTACATGCTGATGTGTTTGTATATTATGGCAGCTTAGCTCCTGTCTCCGCCAATATGTTTGCCAAATTAGTGGAAGACTTGAAAGCAGATGATGTGAAGAATAATAAGCTTTATGTCATTTTGACGACACTTGGTGGAAGTGCTGAAATCGTAGAACGATATGTCAACATATTGCGATACCATTATTCTGAAATAAACTTTATAGTGCCTGATTATGCTTATAGTGCAGGAACAATATTCTGTATGAGTGGTGATAGAATCTTTATGGATTATATTTCCGTGTTAGGGCCTATTGATCCGCAAGTCCCAAATAAGGATAATAAGTATGTGGCAGCATTGGGTTATCTTGATAAGATCAATGAGTTTATAGAAAAAGCCAGTAAGGGTACATTGACAAAAGCAGAACTAATATGGCTTAAAGAACTGGATTTGGGTGAGATTCGTAGCTTTGAACAGGCACGTGATTTGACAACGGATCTCTTGACTAAATGGTTGGTAAACTATAAGTTTAAGAATTGGACAAAGCATCATGATGACTCTATAGTTACTCCTGATGAAAAGGAATTACGTGCGAAAGAAATCGCTAAGAATTTGAGTGACAATAAAAAGTGGAAGTCACATGGTAAGGGAATTTCTATAGCAGAATTAAATGCTCTAAAATTAAAAATAGAGGATTATAGCAAAAATGAAGAATTACGCCCTCTGATTCGTGAGTATTATAATGCTATGGATGAGTTCGTTAGAATGAAAAATGTAAACTTATTTATCCAAAATAGAGTGTTTTTATAAATATGGATGAATCTATAAAAATAGAAGAGCTGTTTCGAACATATCCAAGTTCTGATACAGATGACACTATAGTTACTTTTTTGGAAGATTTTGATGCCTATTTGAAAGAGATGAAGATTCCACAAACAAAAAAGCAACTTATCATGAATAAAGAGGATGCAAAACCTTGCATATTGAACATCAATAGTTAAGTAGTATATGAAACTCTATCATTATACAAGCATTGAGACTTTGGCTCTGATTCTAAAGCATAAGACAATACGATTTTCTTGCTTAGACAGAGTTGACGATCCTGATGAGTATGCTTTCTCTGGCGATGGTGTTACTCCTGCTCATTATTGTTTCGTCTCATGTTGGACGAAAAATAGTCGAGAGAATCTTCCACAGTGGTATATGTATGGAAATACCACGCATGGTGTGCGCATCGAGTTGGATTCAGATATGTTTGAGGTTGTTGGAAACAAAGTGTGTCCAAATTTCTTGAATGAGCAATATCAGGAAGCTAACGGAGTAATTATTATGCCAATACAGAATGATGGCTTTTTAAAGGAAATACAGTATGTCGATAATGCCAATGATATGAAGAAACAAATTTTCCGAGATTTAGGCTCTCAGCATGCTATTGATTTAAAGAAAATTGGCATCTACAAAAGTAAGGATTGGGCTTTCCAGCAAGAATGCCGTTTCATTCTTTGTGCTTTCCCTCTTATGCCAAATGGGTTGGTAAATCCTAGTTTTGTGCTACAAAACAATATAAGTCCTAAGTTATCCTATATAGATGTACCAATAAAAGAGGAATGTTTTCGAGAAATAAAAATAATGTTAGGACCTAAAATATCTGAGGCAGAGAAAACTATTGTAGAATCACTCATGCAGACTTATTTGCAAAGGAAGGACTATATCTGTAGTAGCTATAAAAGATATAAATAATTTATGTCAACACAATCAACCAATAACAAACGAATAACGAGGAATACACTGCTTCTTTACTTCCGCATGCTCTTTATGATGGTCGTGTCACTGTACATGAGCCGAGTCATATTGAAATCGTTGGGAGTGGAAGACTTCGGAATATATAATGTAAAAGGTTGATCCGTGGCGATATGCTTTGTTGTATTTTATTTGAGTGTAAAAAAGAGAATGAATATTAAATATTTATTGCTATTATGAGAAATGATTTGTTTTATAAGCAGATAAAGGAAAATGCATTGAATAAGCCTGTGATTGCGATTTTTGAAAAATATGCCAACACACATGCTGATTTTCAAATGTACATAATAACAGCTCCTTTAGGAGAAAAATATGAATATCAATATGAAGACAGGGCTCTCATAGTGTTAGTTCCATCTCATAAGTTGCTGTTCATTAATCTTTCCGATGAGGAAGAATCTTTCTTGGATTATGTTGAAGATGTAATCCAAGACCTAAATTCAATGTCAGATAAGTATAAGTATCAGGATTTTATTGGACGTGCTCGAAAATGGAAAGATGAAATAGTGGAAAAGGTGCAATATAATGATGCTAATTTTGACTTGGAGGATTTATTTGCTAAAACGAAAGTATATGGTGATGAGGCAAGAAAGGCTGATTTGTTAATTTCTTTGTTGACAGGTAGCATTAATGATATTGAAAAAATAGGTGCTGTGCAACCAACAACCCTATTGGAAAAAGTAAAAAAGAATATTGTCCTCTTTGATGGTGAACAAACGAGATTCATTTTTAGAAATTATGCCATAAAGAAAATGATTTCCGTCCAAGGATTGTCTGGAACAGGAAAGACGGAGCTACTTCTCCATAAGTTAAAGGATTTGTATGTTAATGAAGAAGAATCCAAGATATTTTTTACTTGTCATAATATAGCGTTGGCAGATAAATTACGCCAAAGAATTCCCCGTTTCTTTGATTTTATGAGTGTCCGCAAACAAATAAAATGGGGAGATAGGTTATGGATGGCAAGGGCTTGGGGCTCTAAAAGCAATCCTGATTCAGGTTTATATTCATATTTGTGTAATACTTATGATATACCTTTCTACAGATATTCGCCAGGCATTGATTATCAGTTTATTTATTCAAAAGTTTTAGATGCGCTTAATGCAATTCCTAACAAAAACTTTAAGCCATGTTTTGATTATATATTGGTGGATGAGAGTCAAGATTTTCCAGAAGTATTCTTTGAGGTATGTAAAAAGGTGGTTAGGCATAAAGTTTATATGGCAGGCGATGTCTTTCAAGACATCTTTGATTCTGTTAAAAAGAAGAAGTGGGGTGTTGATATCGTTTTGAATAGATGCTACCGAACAGACCCTCGAACATTGATGTTTGCTCATGCTGTAGGACTTGGTCTTTTTGAAGAGAATAAACTTAATTGGTTTGATAAGCAAGGATGGGAAAACTTGGGATATAAAACTAATTATGCAGAAAAGGGATATTTGAGGCTTTCGAGATTGCCGATAAATCGATTTAATGGTATTCAGGCAGATGAGAGTTTGGTAATTATCAATGATTCCACAATTGGAAGAGTGAAGAAGATAATTCATGAGATACAAGATGAAAATCCTGATGTCGTTCCTGGTGATATTGCAATCATATATGTGGATGATTCCAAAGACATCTATAATTATATGGATGAATTGAGCAATGCCATAAATAAGGAATTTGGTTATTTGGTAAAGCGTGGGTATGAAACAAAATCTGCTACCGAAGATTCTGTTTATATAACGAATGCAAATAACGTGAAAGGATTAGAATTTCCTTTCGTGATATGTATAACAAAGAAGATCTTAGGTCAACATAAATATCGTAACTCTCTATATACGATGCTGACAAGGTCTTTTATTAAATCATACCTTCTTGTAACATCTAATGATTTGCTTGATGTGTTTAATGCAGGTATACAGTATATCAATGAAAACAATTGTGTGAGAACTCATATCCCAACAGAAGAACAACAGCATAATATAAATCGTCAGATTTTGGAGTTACAGGCAGACCAAGCCGAATCTTATCAAGAAATTTTAGATGATGTTTTTGCTGAATTAGGAATAACAGATATTCAGAAACAAGAGCAAATAACAAAGGCGTTAGATACAACGCCAATTGATAAGTTTGACAAAGATATGATTAAGAAATTTGTAAATACAAATTTATCTTTTTATTCATGAAAAAGTTAGTGTATGAAGTGATTGGTAACTTATATGAAATCGCCTTTCCTAAAAAGCTGATTAAGGATCGGAGAAGTTTGCTATTGGTTGTTCTTGAATCTTGTCGATATATGATTCAAAATGAAACGGTAGACCATGCTGATAATATCATGGTGTTAGCTGTAAATGACATGAACAGGTTATTCTTTTGTAAGGAGAAGAAAATGTATTCTATAGTCTTTCCTTTTCATACGGAATGTAATCAAAAAATCCATTTTGATTTGGATGGTATAGATATAAGTCCTGCAATGATATCAAATCTGTGTACGGTTATTGAATCTGAAGAGTTTAATCAAAATAGCAGCTTTGATTTCTTTTCGCCCATACTTGAAAGGGAGGAAGAAATTTCTAAAGATTTTTGGCACATTCTTAGATATTTGATGACTTATGAATTGGGTTATATAAGGTATGATGATGACATAGATGGTTTTAAAGAAGCTGCCAAAAAGGGGGTTCCAAAGCAACATCCTCGTTACCATTATGATGTTAATTACTCACAACAGGCAGCCTTTAAAATAGGTTTGGATAAAAAAATCACCCCAGGAAAATTCATACAACTTTTGGATGATACCCTTGAACGGAAGAGTTTGAGAGGTTGATGCTATAATGTAAAATACATTGAATATTTGAAAATAAGTATTGAATCTATTATGTCAAAAGATAAGTTGGAGATGCATGTTAAACCAGGGTTAAGAAAACAAATCCAAATCGTAATAAGGAAGAGATGAAAACTTTCATATATCTTGTTATTAATGTGGTGTTATATAGACTATATAGGGGTAATAATAGAAGAAAATCTTATGCAACAACGTGATAAATATTTTGATTTCTTGCGAGGCATCGCAATTATCATGGTGATAGGCATTCATACCTATACAGATGGATTGATGCACTTCAATCTGTTCTTGCGACAGTTCTTGAATTGTGCAGTTCCGATATTCCTGGTAATATCAGGTTACTTTATCGGTCATAAATCATTTACCGAACAAGGTTGCTACGTCAAGTTCTTGAAGAAGCAAGTGCCGAGAGTGTATATACCGATGCTGTTATGGTCAATTCCTTGGTTAATATTATCATTACATCAAGGTGAATTACTATCAAAATCGCTGGTTAGAGTTTTTGTAGGAGATATGAGTATGAGTATCTTCTATTTTATAATATTGATAATGCAATATTACATATTAACACCATTTATTCAGAGGGCTAATACCCAATTCGGGGGGGTAAATATGCAGTGATAATTACATTGATAGGAATAACCTTATTTGACTATTTGTTACGAATAAAAAGCATAAATGTGCCACTTGTCGGAAGTGCGGGATTATTTCCTGTATGGTTGATTTTTTATGTGATGGGAGTACTTAAAGCTCAAAAAATCAATCTGCCTTTTTTATGTAAGAGGCCTTTGACATGGGCTATATTTGCAATCTTATTGTGCTGTTTACAGATAGGAATAATGTATAAATTTAATGGGGGTGTAGTACATGGTATAAAGTTGTCTGCTCACATTTATTCTTTTTTTGTGGTAATGTGGCTTTTTACAAAACAGGCTCGTTCTTGTTATTCAAAGATTCAAAATACTAAGGTTGTTCATCATGTAATTGTGGTAGGCGAATTATCCTTCTTCATTTATTTAACACATTGTCTCTTTTTGTACGCATTAAATTATATACAGTTTCCAAACGCTTGGTCTTTACGTTGGGTTACTTGTTTATGTTTGTCCTATGGAATGGCAATGGTATTTGATAAGGTTTGTCCTCAAAAAATGAAAAAGTATTTTGGATTTTAATTAATTTGTAATAAAGAAATAATGGCTGGACAAAATAAACAGTTAGCAATAAATATGTTGGCACAAGTAGTTGTGTTCCTCGTACAAATGGGAATAAACTTCTTGCTTACGCCATTTATAGTCAAATCTTTAGGAGTTGAAGCATACGGATTTGTCGGATTGTCAAATAATATAATAGGATATTTGCAGTTGGCAACTGTGGCATTAAACTCTATGGCTGGTCGATTTATAACAATAGAATATCATAAGGGAAATTTGGAACAAGCCAATAAATACTTCTCTTCTGTATTCTATTCTAATGTTGTAATCAGTGCTGTTTTAGCAATTATATCAATCATTTTGCTTGTTTTTTTGGAATATGTTCTACATATCCCAGTGAACTTAATAGCTGATGTTAAATGGTTGTTTGCATTACTTTGTTTGAACTCTTTGTTGACTTTAGTATTTAATGTGTATATAGTATCGCCTTTTATAAAGAACCGATTGGATGTTACATCTGTAAGAAATCTAGTCTCCAATCTGATAAAAGCTGCTGTAATATTGATTCTGTTTGGATTCTTTAGTTCACATCTATGGTACATAGGTTGTTCAACTTTAATATGCGGTATATATTTAATTATTGCTAATGTCAGGATTAAAGATAAACTGACTCCAGAGTTAGGGGTAAATTTGAGATATTTTGATTTTGCTAAAGTCAAGACATTACTTGCTTCAGGAGTTTGGAATCTTATTGGTAAACTTGGGGATTTGTTACAGAGAGGTTTGGACTTGCTTTTTGCCAATTGGTTTATCAATGCAGCTGCGATGGGCATATTGTCCATTACAACTCAGATACCCTTTATCATACTTTCTGTATTAGGCTTGTTTACCTCTTCATTTGCTCCTTCATTGACAAAGGATTTTGCAAAGGGAAATCTAAAAGAGATGCTGAATGAAGTATATAAATCAATAAGAATATTGTCTATCAGTATATTAGTTCCAATTGCTATTTTATATATTTATGGTGATGTATTCTACAAGTTGTGGATGCCGACGCAGGATTCATTGTTGCTTCAAAAATTAACAATTTGCGGAACGTTTGCATTACTTGTAACTTCACCGTTAGATGGCTTTTGGAACGTATTTACAGTAACGAATAAGATTAAAGGTTCTTCTATATTCATGATTATCAATAGTCTTGTTGTATTCTTAACGGTATTGTTGGGATTGTTTCTTACAGAAGATATAACGACAAAGATGTTTATTATAGCGGCTGTTCGATCCTTATATGGAGTGATTAGGGGAATAGTCTTCTTGCCAATATATGGTGCATATTGTATGAATTTGAAACGTACATTCTTTTATAAACCAATAATCAAGTCATTGTTTGGAGTTCTAGTTACTCTTGGAATATGTTGGATGTTAAGATTACTTTATGTTCCAGACAATTGGTTGGGGTTCTTCATGTCATCTCTTTTGGTGGCATTAGTTTCATGCAGCATTGGTAGCATTTTGATTTTGACAAAGAATGATAAGAAGTTTATAATGGAAAAAGTCATAAAACGAAGAATATGATAAAAATAAAAAATAAAAGAGATTGTTGTGGTTGTGAGGCTTGTGTGCAGGCTTGTCCAAAGCATTGTATAGATTTTGTTTCAGACTCGCAAGGCTTTGGATACCCGAGGGTCAATGAGAACATGTGCGTAAATTGTGGCGTGTGCAATAAGGTATGTCCTATTCTTAATGTGGACGAATATTCTCTACCTAAAACAACACCAGCTTATGCTACTTATAACAAGAGTGACGAACAGAGAAAGACAAGTTCTTCTGGAGGCATCTTTACATTATTAGCTTCTAATGTAATAGGCAAAGAGGGTGTTGTTTTTGGTGCAACATTTGATAATGATTGGAATGTTGTTCACAATTATGCAGATAAGGTAGAACTCATAGAACCACTTAAACGAAGTAAATATGTTCAATCTCGTATTGGTGAAAGTTATAAGCAGGTAAAGGCTTTCCTTGCTAAAGGAAAACAAGTGATGTTTGTGGGTACTCCTTGCCAGATTGCTGGACTAAAGCATTATCTGCGAAAGGATTATGATAATCTTCTGACGGTAGATGTAGTTTGTCATGGAGTACCGAGTCCAATGATATGGCAGAAATATTTGATGGAAAAGAAAGTCGAGATTGCATCAACACATCATGATGTTTCCCCAAAAGACGTAGATTTTACTTCTATTTCATTTAGAGACAAGGTAAATTCTTGGCGTCGATACCATCTTTCTTTTACCTATAAGGTAAGGAAAGATGGTATCGAAGCCATTGGCACCGATTCCATCGTCGAGACTTCGTCTCAATATGTTTGGGAGAATGATTATATGCTTAGCTTTCTTTATGATTATGCCAACAGACCATCATGTTTTGAATGTAAATTTAGGAACGGAAAAAGTAGAAGCGATTTGACTCTTGCCGATTTTTGGAATATAGAAGAATGTATGTCTGTTCCAGAAATGATAGGGGAAAAGGGAACTTCTCTTGTACTTGTTAATTCCAGTAGAGGAGAAAGGTTGTTTAATGAAATCGAATGTATGAAGGAAAATGTTCCTTTTGAAAAAGCTATAGCTGGTAATCCTGCTATTAAATATGATTGGTTAAAGCCATTAGGTCATGACCCTTTCTTTCTTTGGAATAAGAAAGATACAATTCATGATTCTTTAGTAAAGGCTATGAGGCTGACAGCTCAATTTGGAAAAATTTATAGTTATTATCAACGTTTTAATAAGAAAATGAGAAAATGGCAAAAATAGGCATTGTAACATTCTATAATACTCTTGACAATTATGGTCAGGTATTACAATATTTGGCAATACAAGAATATTTGGCATCTAGAGGACATTCTGCTAAATTAATCGTATTGGGGAAGGAACCAAGTCTTTTATTAAGTCTTTTACGTTATGGCAAAAGATTGTATCGTTTATTACAGCTGTTAATAAAAGGTGATAACAGTACATATAAAAAATGGGAAAGATGGTCCTTGAAAAACGACTTCATCCATCCCCGCCATTTTAATTCTTTTAGAAAGCGATATTGTAATTTAGCATATGTGGAGAATCTTCAATATAAAAAAGGAGATTTTGATGCATTTGCGGTTGGAAGTGATCAGATTTGGTCAGCTTTAACACCTTATAGTTTCTTGGAATTTGCTAAATATGGAGAAGTTAAATTTTCTATAGCACCAAGTATCGGGAAAATGGTTGTGGACCAACGGGTAATATCTATAGTCAAAAAATGGCTAGTTGATTTTGGTTTCATAACATGTCGAGAGCAGTCTGCCGTGAGTATGTGTAAAAGTGCAGGAAGAGAAGATGCACAATTGGTATTAGATCCAACATTCTTGATATCTAAAGACAGATATCTAAAATATTCTGCTCCGGCTAAAAAACATGAAGATTATATCTTTGTATATATGTTAGGAGCAGATATTGCTGTTGATTTATCAGAAATATATGATTTTGCAGAGAAAGAAGGTCTTAAAGTTAAATATGTTGCTAGTCAGGGAAGAGAGGATAAATATTCTAAGGAATGGGCAACTATCCCTGAATGGTTAACTCTACTTGCAAATGCTAAGTATGTTTTCACTAATTCTTTTCATGGTATGGCTCTTTCCTGTATTTTTGAAAAGCAATATTTGGTATTCCCAATAATTGGAGAGATGAAAGGCATGAATGAGAGAATCTTTAAAATAGCAAAGGATTTCAATTGTGAAGAAAGAATATATTCTGATAGCATTGAAATTGTTAAAAAGAATATTGATTATGGATTTATTCAGTCTGTGATTGTAAGCAATAAGGTGAAAATTGATAAATTGATGAAATCTATAAAGTATTAGAAATTTATGATACCAAAGATTATACATTATTGTTGGTTTGGTGGAAAGCCAAAACCACAAAAGGTACTAGAGTGTATTGAAACATGGAAGAAATATCTTCCTGATTTTAAAATTATGGAATGGAATGAATCAAATTTTGATTATAGAAAAATAAAATATACAAGAGAAGCTTACGCAGTTAAAAAGTATGCTTTTGTCTCTGATGTTGCTAGATTATATGCTCTCTATGAATTTGGAGGCATATATTTCGACACAGATATTATCGTTTTAAAAAAATTTAACGATTTATTGTATGATAAGTCATTTCTTGGTTATGAGGCTAATAATGTAATAGGAACAGGTGTTATTGGGGCCGAAAAAAAAACGGATTGGATATTAGATTTTTATAATTCATATAAGACAATCTCTTTTATTACGAAATATGGTAATCTTGATTTGCTTCCAAATACTTTGCGAATAAAGGAACTGTCTTTATTTAAAGAGCTTAAATTTGATAATCAAGAACTTGTAATTAATCAACAAGTACATATTTACCCGTTTGAGTTTTTTTGTGCTAAAGATTTTAAAACAAAAATATATCTTGCTAACAATTCAACTTATTGTATCCATGATTATAGTGGTACTTGGTTACAAACAAAGCAACTAACAATACTGATGCGTTTGAAAAATATTTTAAAAAAATATCAGTGCAACAAGTAAGTAATTTGAGTTAAAAAGAAATATGATACCTTATTTGATTATATTTATAATAGCTCTTACTTTTAGTATTTTTGCGCTTAAAGATTCTAAAAAATATTGGCTATTTTCTTGGATTAGTATTATTGCTATATCATTATTAATAGGTCTGCGCTATAATACTGGTATAGATTGGCTTCATTTTGACCAGTGTTATAGAAGAATAGTTCTGGGCTATAATGTAGATATTGAATTAGGCTTTAAAGCTTTATCTATATTGTTTGGCAAATATTTTGGGCTTGGGTCGTGGACGATATTTACAGTTATGGCTATAAGTTTTGTCTTTCCTCTTTATTTTTTAGGGAGAGATGATCCAAAAAGCTTATATATTTTTGTTCCATTATTTATATGCTTGCATTTAACTAATTCCTTAACAGTTTCAAGGCAATATGCAGCGATGGGCTTAATCCTTTGTTCTTGTAGATATTTAAACAATAATGACTTGAAAAAATATATAGTTTGTTGCCTACTAGCAATTTTACTACATAGTACAAGTTTCATGTTTGCTATAATATTTTACTTGTTGTACCATTTAAAATGGATAGGTCATCGTTTATTAAAAACTTATTTAGTGTTGTTTTTTATATCTTTTATATTACAAAAATATTCCGATTCGATTTTTACATATATATATGATAATTTTAGTTTTATTGCCATTTATGCAGGCAAGGAATCTTATGTAGACAAAATTAATATTTGGGCTGATAAAGTAGGTATGTTAGAAAACACGGATACGCCTTTTCGTATGGCAATAAATAAAGTTTCGACATTGTTACTTATTTGTTATGGTGATAAGTTCTTAAAAAGTCATGAGAATAAATTTTATTTTTTTATTTATCATTTGTCTGTGATAGGTTTAATTATATATCCAATTTTTCAAACTCAGGAACTTTTAAAAAGGCTTGTATGGTATTTGACAATATTTTCTCCTTTAATGTATTCTTTAATTATTAAAGAATATGTTTTTTTATCTGATATAAAAAAACTGTCAGTTGGAAAAATTTTATTATTAGTATGGATGATTTATACTTTGTATAGTTATTTAATGCAAGGTGAAGCTATGAACTATAATTTTTTATAACATGAAATATATATCAATAATAATACCCGTTTATAATGTTGAAGTTTATATTCGAGGAACATTAGATAGTATATATAACCAAAAAGTTGATGACCATCTTTTTGAAGTTATAATTGTTAATGATGGTACTCCGGATAATTCTATGGATATTGTTCAAGAGTTTGCAATTTTGCATTCGAATATTACAATAATCAATCAGATAAATCAAGGGTTGAGTTGTGCCAGAAATTCAGGTATGAGGGTGGCTAATGGTGATTTTATTTGGGTAGTAGATAGTGATGATTTGGTGACAGATTATTCTCTCAAAGAAATAATCGAAGTTATTCAAAAACATTCGGATATAGATATGTTCTGTTTTGATCTTTATGAGAAAAGAGGAGAGCATTTGGAACCGACTTCATTATTCTTAAAATCCTCTTACAGAAAATATTATGGTAAAATTTATGATGGTTATTTCTTTTGTCGTAAATTGCCAATAGGTATTTCTCAAAGATTCCTTTATCGAAGGAGTTTTTTAGAAGAAAATGGATTAAAATTTACGCCTGGTATTTATCATGAAGATATGGACTTCTTAATAAGATGTTATACTAAGGCTCAGCGTGTTATGCCATTGAATAGAATATGGTATATTTATAATATACGTGAAAATGGCAGTATTACATCAACTTTTAAGATTAAACGTTTTCACGATTTAATGTGGATTATTGGTAATTTTAGAAAAATGTCCAACTTGACCGACTCTTTTAAAGATCGTACATTGTTGGAGGAAGGAGTCTTTACCTTATCTTATGGATTACTGAATTCTACATATTGCAATATTGAGGAGTTTAAAATATTTTTAAAAGATAACAATGCTGTGCTAAAGCAGCTTCTCATATCTTCATATTTTAAGTCTTTTCGAAAGAATAGTTTAGGAAAAAGTTGGAGATTGTTGAAGTCAATAATTTGATAAAAAAAAGAAGTAGTTGTAATCTTTAAATTATAGGTCTGATGTAAGGTTGTTGTGATAAAACTTGTTTTGTCGCTTGTAGTGTTTATAGGAATCATGCTCTTATTTCATACCTTATAGTTTAAATTTCTACAAAATAGTAAAATGTAAATATAATAAAATGTAAATATGAATGAAATTTCGCCAAAGCGAATGAAAATTGGAAGAAAAATGCTATCTTTGTTGCGTATAACCAACATTGAGCAATTATGACTAACGTTACATTCCCTCAGTTGATCCAGCGAGGCTGTGGTATCGACGTCCATTTGAAGGTGGTGGTGGCAACAATTGATGGTGTGGGCATCCACAAGGAACCCCGCACTTTTAACACCTTCGCGAGTTGTTTGACAGAAATGAAAGAATGGCTGTTAGCTAATGGTATTACTCATGTGGTAATGGAGAGTACCGGTGTTTATTGGAAACCAGTAATGCGTGTCTTGGAGGAAGACATTCCAAATGTCTGGATAGCGAATGGATTTGCAAGTTACTTCTTGCAGGTCTGTTAAAGCCAAGTTACATACCTCCAAAAGAACAACGGCAGTTGCGCGACTTAACTCGCTATTGTAATAAGCTTATCCAGACTATAGTAGCAGAAAAGAATCGCATGATGCGAGTCTTGGAAGACTGCAATATCAAGCTTTCAAGTGTTGTCGCTAATACCTCTGGTGTTACGGCAACTGCTTTGATAGATATGCTTTGCGAAGGTCGTAAGTAAACAATGGCTGACATTGAAAGTGTTTATCACAAAAAAATGTCGGCTAGTCCGAAAGAGTTGTTGGAGGCTTGCACTGGCTTTGTCGAGGACCTCGCTTCTGAAATAGGTCTTGATGGGTCAGCTTTCCCATCTGAGAAGCATTTGGCATCTTGGGCAGGCATCTGCTCTGGCAATTATGAGAGTGCTGGTAAAAAAAAGCGGAAGAATCACTCACGGTAACAAACAAGTAAAGGCTGTCCTGACAGAGGCAGCGTGGGCTGCGACCCGTACCAAGAATACTTTCTTCAGTGAACGTTACCACCGTATCAGTGCCAGACGTGGGAAAAAGCGTGCCTTGATTGCTGTTGCACACTCTCAATTAACTGCAGTATATTTGATTCTCAGCACAGGAGCTAGATACCATGAGTTGGGTGCTCAATATATGCAAGTCAAGATTGAGAAGAAGCGAAAGGTTTACTTGACAGCTGAATTGAAGAAGCTTGGATTCAAAGTTAGTCTTGAGAAAAACATAGAAGCAACAAAATCTTGAGACAACACTATCTTAGGCCGATTTTTACTGGAACACCCATAGGCCGATAATGAAATTGGTCTCAACAGCTAAGCGGCAAAGACTGTGACTTATGGACACGTGTATGAAACTTTTATATCTTAGCTGTTACATAAAAATGCCGTACTTTACAGTCGCACTTATAGGTATTATGAGTGCTATTCTTTCTTGTGTCTAATACTCACGTAAATATAAAATTAGTATAAAACATAGGTCCTACAGTAATGTTGGACGATAATAATTTATGTATGAAACGAATATTATTTGATTTATCTGGTGTTCAGCCGAATGCTTCTGGAAAGATGCATGGTGGAGGTAAATATGGTATTGTAATGTTTAAAGAGATGGTAAAGCATTCTATTGATTTAGAAGCTGTATATTATTCTTCCAAGTATATGCCTGAGGAAA
>ERZ773165.568-NODE-568-length-27043-cov-118.666037_pt1 | contig 27043 bp, 23 predicted proteins | sample MGYA00581003_ERZ773165 | MGnify/ENA primary metagenome ERZ773165 (study PRJEB29015, sample SAMEA2737817) | human gut metagenome | biome: human gut; feature: human-associated habitat; material: faeces | place: China | collected 2012 ... | reverse complement strand
TTCTCCCACAGGGTCGTGTAGAGGCTGCTGCCCGTGCTAAGAAGATGATTGCACGTATGGACGAGCTCGGATTCGGTAACTGTACAAACACTCGTGCTTGCGAGGCAGTTTGTCCTAAGAACGAGTCTATCGCTAACATCGCCCGCTTGAACCGTGAGTTCCTGAAGGCAAAGTTGGCTGACTAATATCGTAATCAAGGATTTCTCTGCATCTTTTTCGGATGCAGGAAGTCTTCTCTATACTTTTATTCTTTGTTTTGAAAGGATAATTGGCTGAGAACCAAAGGTTTAGGTGAGTAAAAGGTTGTTTTTCCTTTTACTCACCTTTGTTTTTGATAGGTTTGGAATATGCTTTTTAAGAGGATAAAAACAGACAGATATTCTCTTAAAAATTTTGTAGAGTCATCAGAATATCGTATTTTTGCGCTTCAAAGCAAAGAATAAGTAACGAAATGACGAATCATTCAACAGAAATAATGAATCAAGCCACTCAAGATTTTATTCGCCAGCATCAGGATGAGGATGTCCGCCAGTTGGCTTTCCTTGGAAGCAAGTATCCGGAAGTAAATATGCCTTTCGCGCTCGACCAGATTCGTGGGCGAAAGATGGCGCATGTCAAGTTGCCACGTTGGGCAAGCATTGAGGGTATTATCTATCCTCCTCATATCTCGATGGAGCAATGTTCTTCAGAGCAGACAGCTCTTTATAAGGCAGAATTGGCGGCAAGATTGCTCGGTTTGTCAGTTTCTTCTTCTGAAAACGAAAAAGAGTGCGAAAAAGCCTCTAATTCTCATTTTTCCAAAATTTGCGAATTTGCGAGTGAAGGGGCAGTTGATTCAGAATTCGCCAAAAATGAAGATACTTGCAAAAAGCAACAGATATTAACAGAATGCGATAAATATGTTAATAAGAGCGAAGGAGAACCGAATGAGGAAGATTTTTCTGAAGAAATTGAGTTTGTTGACTTGACTGGTGGTTTCGGAGTAGATTTCTCATACATAGCTTCCCGGTTGGGCGTAAAGTCGATGTATGTGGAGCGACAGGCTCATCTTTGTGAGGCTGCGAAGGAAAACTTCGAGCGATTGGGTTTGAAGAATGTCAGCGTGAAGAATGGAGACGGAATAGAGGTGCTGCATTCTTTTCACTCTAAGAAGAATGCTGCATCAGATTCTTTAGGCATAACTGAAGAGCAGTCTCAGTCATTACTTAAGACCAACTTTGGTCTTAAGCTGATCTTCATCGATCCTGCCCGTAGAGACGATGCTGGCAATAAGGTTGTATCTTTGAAAGATTGCACGCCTGATGTTACCGTTTTGCAGGAAGAGATGCTTTCGAAGGCAGATTACGTCATTATCAAACTCTCCCCGATGCTCGACTGGCACCGTGCAGTGAGCGAATTGAGCCACGTAAGAGAGGTTCATATTGTTTCTGTGAACAATGAGTGCAAGGAGTTGCTTTTGGTGCTTTCTGCGCGAAATATGGGCATGAATATGGTTTCAGGAACAGATTTAGGGGCAAAATATGACGAAAATCTCCGAATCTTTTGCATCAACGACTCCCAATCCTTTGTTTGTGATGAGACAGAAATGGCTTCTTCTGCCGTGAAAATAGCTTCTCCTGATAAAATAGTCTCTTCTGATAGAATAACCTCTCCAGCCCTTGATGAGATGCCGTATCTCTACGAACCGAATGCCTCGCTGATGAAAGCTGGTTGTTTTGGTGTTCTTTCCGAGCGATATGATGCAAAGATGCTTTCCAAGAACAGTCATCTCTTCGTAAGTGAGGATCCTGTCGAAGCATTTCCAGGCAGGGCGTTCCGCATCATCGCCGTTTCCTCCTTTAATAAAAAGGAATTGAAACGCCAACTCTCCGGCATTACGAAAGCGAATATCGCCACCCGCAATTTCCCCCTTTCCGTGGCAGAATTGCGCAAGCGATTGAAGCTGAAGGATGGTGGCGAAACCTATATCTTCGCCACCACTTTGAGCGATGAGAGCCATGTGCTGGTGATTTGTGAAAGGGGGATTTAGTAAGTGCTAATCCCTAAAAAACTGCAAAAAAAATAGCAATATTTGGTCGTTTGGCGAAATATTGCTATTTTTGCATGTTTAAAATAACAAACTAGTTTGAATTATCATGTCATTAATAGAAATTAAGAGGGTCGAGAGTAAGAAGGACTTGAAGACGTTCATCGACTTCCATTACGACCTATACGAGGGCAATCCGTATGATGCGCCCAATCTTTTCAGCGACGACATGAACACACTTAGCAAAGATCGCAATGCCGCTTTCGAGTTTTGCGAGGCAGAGTATTTCCTTGCTTATAAAGAGGGCAAGGTAGTGGGACGTGTCGCTGCTATTATCAACCATAAGGCCAATAAGCGTTGGGACCGTAAGTCCGTGCGCTTCGGGTGGATTGATTTCATCGACGACCGTGAGGTTTCCAAGGCTCTCTTCGATGCTGTAGAGAAATATGGCAAGGAGAAGGGAATGGAAGATATTGTAGGTCCGCTTGGTTTTACGGATATGGATCCAGAGGGTATGCTTACCTGGGGCTTTGACCAGCTCGGCACCATGCCTACCATCTACAATTATTCATATTATCCGGAGCACGTAGAGGCTTTGGAGGGTTTTACCGTAGATAATAAGTACGTAGAGTATAAGCTGATAGTGCCAGATACCATCCCGGAGAAATATTCCAAGATAGCGACGATGATAGAGAAAAGATACAATCTCCATGCCCGTAAGATTACCCGAAAGGATATTTATCAGGGCGGATATGGGCAGAAGATTTTCGACCTCATCAATAATACATACAAGCATCTCTATGGCTATTCTGAACTCTCGCAGAAGCAGATAGACCAGTACATCAAGATGTATTTAGCTTTGCTCGATCTGAACTTTGTGACTGCCATCGAGGATTGGACTACAGAGGATCATAAGATGATAGGAATCGGTATTACGATGCCTTCTCTTACCAAAGCCTTGCAGAAATGCCATAGGGGCAGACTGTTTCCTTTCGGTTGGTGGCATCTGCTGCGTGCCATTAAGTTCCATAAGACCAAGATTGTTGACCTCCTGCTCATCGGTATCCAGCCGGAATACCGTGCCAAGGGTGCCAATGCGCTGCTTTTTGCCGACCTGATTCCTATCTATCAGAAGTATGGAATCGAGTGGGGAGAAACACAGGTGGAAATGGAAGACAATGTTGCTGTGCAGGGACAATGGGGCGTCTTAGACCCAATCCTTCACAAGCGCCGCAACTGCTATATTAAGAAAATCAAGTAAATAGCAACTGTTCGTATAAAATAAAATCAGAATTACAAGGAGGAATTTATGCCTGAAGATAAAAACTTGAATGAAAAGGGTGCTGCTGAAGAACTGGCAAATACCCCTCAGGAGCAACCTGTAGAATATACAGATGACAATATTCGCCATTTGAGCGATATGGAGCATGTGCGTACCCGTCCGGGTATGTACATCGGTCGTCTGGGCGATGGTAACTTGCCTGAGGATGGTATTTATGTGCTCTTGAAGGAGGTGGTCGATAACTCCATCGATGAGTTTAAGATGGGGGCTGGAGCACGTCTGGAAATCGATATAGAGGACAATCTGCGTGTCAGCGTCCGCGACTATGGCCGTGGTATTCCGCAGGGAAAGCTCGTTGAGGCTGTCAGCGTGCTGAATACCGGTGGTAAATACGATAGCAAGGCGTTCAAGAAGAGTGTCGGTCTGAATGGTGTCGGTGTGAAAGCGGTCAATGCCCTCAGTTCCCATTTCGAGGTGAAGTCATTCCGCGACGGCAAGGTGCGCCATCTTATTTTCGAACGTGGTAATCTCCTGAAAGACAAGACTTCCAAGACGGAGGATGAGAATGGTACTTTCATCTTTTTTGAACCAGACAATACGCTCTTCAAGAACTACAGTTTCCATGATGACATCGTGGAGACGATGCTCCGCAACTATACTTATCTGAATACAGGTCTCACCATCATGCACAATGGTCGCCGTATCCTCAGCCGTCATGGTCTGCAGGACCTTTTGAGCGACAATATGACCAATGAGGGTCTCTATGATATTGTCCACATGAAGGGTGAGGATATTGAGATAGCCTTTACCCATACCAATCAGTATGGCGAGGAATACTATTCCTTCGTCAATGGTCAGCATACTACCCAGGGAGGTACTCATCAGAGTGCTTTCAAGGAGCATATTGCCAAGACCATCAAGGAGTTCTACGGCAAGTATGAGTATGGCGACATCCGCAACGGACTGGTGGCGGCTATTGCCATCAATGTAGAGGAACCTGTCTTTGAAAGTCAGACGAAAATCAAGCTCGGAAGTACGACGATGACTCCGAATGGTGGGGAAACCATCAATAAATATGTGGGCGATTTCCTGAAGAAGGAAGTGGACAACTATCTTCATATCCATAAGGATGTGGCTGAAATCCTGGAAAACAAGATCAAGGAGAGCGAGCGTGAGCGCAAGGCGATGGCTGGTGTGACCAAGTTGGCACGTGAGCGCGCCAAGAAGGCCAACCTTCACAACCGTAAACTCCGTGACTGCCGCATCCACTTCAGCGATGCGAAGAACGACCGTAAGGAGGAGAGTTCTATCTTCATTACTGAGGGAGATTCTGCGAGCGGAAGCATCACCAAGAGTCGTGATGTAAATACCCAGGCGGTTTTCTCTCTGCGTGGTAAGCCGCTGAATTGCTTCGGACTGACCAAGAAGGTAGTGTATGAGAATGAGGAATTCAACCTCCTGCAGGCTGCGCTTGATATAGAGGATGGTTTGGATTCATTGCGTTACAACAAGGTGATTGTGGCCACGGATGCCGATGTCGATGGAATGCACATCCGCCTGCTCATCATCACGTTTTTCCTACAGTTTTTCCCAGACCTCATCAAGAAGGGCCATGTTTATGTATTGCAGACCCCATTGTTCCGTGTGCGCAACAAGCGTACCAAGATCAAGAATAAGCAGGCAGTGGCTGATGCCGATGCCAAGTTGGGACCCAAGGAGAAGAAGGGCGATTTCATTACCCACTATTGTTATAGTGACGAAGAGCGCCAGCAGGCTATCCGTGAACTCGGACCAGACCCGGAAATCACCCGATTCAAGGGTCTCGGCGAGATTTCTCCAGAGGAGTTTGCTCATTTCATAGGTTCTGATATGCGTTTGGAGCAGGTTACGCTGCATAAGAACGACCAGGTGCAGAAGCTTCTGGAATACTATATGGGAAAGAATACCATGGAGCGCCAGAACTTCATCATCGACAATCTGGTGATTGAGGAGGATATTCCAGAGGAAGATTCTGAACCGATGGATTGAGTTAAGTGAAGAGTGAAGAACGAAGAGTGAAGAATTCAAGTGCTTTCGTGGGGAAACTATTGAAAGGGGAACTATTGAAAACGGGAACCATTGAAACGGGAAACCATAGAAAATAGAACTGTTAACTGTTGACTGTTGACTCTTGAAGGATTTCTCTCTTTCATAAAGCTTAAGATTTAGAAATGAAGAAATATCTATTTATTGCATTAGCGGCATTCTTGGCAGTAACTTCTGTCAGTGCCCAGTTGCGCGTGAAAATGGGCAAGAATAGCCCGATAGAGAAGTTGGGGAGGGCTGAAATTGCCATTGCCAATCTCTATGTGGATAGTGTGGATGAGAATAAACTGGTAGAGGACGCCATCCGGGGAATGCTCGAAAAGCTGGATCCTCATTCTTCCTATACCACTGCCAAGGAAACCCAGTCGATGCACGAGTCTCTGAATGGCTCTTTTGATGGTATCGGCGTGCAGTTTAATATGGTAGATGATACGCTCCTGGTCATCCAGCCGGTTACCAATGGTCCTTCCGAGAAAGTGGGCATTATCGCCGGCGACCGTATTGTGGCGGTAAATGATACTGCCATTGCGGGCGTCAAGATGAGTAAGGAGGAAATCATGAAACGGCTCCGTGGTCCTAAGGGTACGATTGTAAACCTTACCATTGTGCGTCGCGGCATCAAGGATAAGCTTACCTTCAAGGTGAAACGTGATAAGATTCCTGTTACCACGATGGATGCAGCCTATATGATTCGTCCGGGCATCGGTTATATTCGTCTGGGAAGTTTCGGAATGACGAGTCACAAGGAGGTTTCCGAGGCGATGGATTCCCTGAAGAAGAAGGGCATGAAAGACCTTATCTTCGACCTGGAGGATAATGGTGGAGGTTATCTGCAGACTGCGGCAAAGATAGCTAATGAGTTCCTGGAGAAGGGTGATCTGATTGTCTATACCAATGGTCGCAGGGCTCCCCGTCAGGAGTTCCGTGCTGAGGCCAATGGTCGCTGGCGCAAGGGCAAGATCGTTGTCCTCACTAATGAGTTTACGGCTTCTGCGGCAGAAATCGTTTCCGGTGCTATACAGGATCAGGACCGAGGTGTAGTGGTGGGTCGCCGAACCTTTGGCAAGGGACTGGTGCAGCGTCCGCTTACCTTCGAAGATGGCAGTGAAATCCGTCTCACCATTGCCCATTACTATACGCCAAGCGGCAGATGCATCCAGAAACCTTATAAGAAGGGCGACCGCGAGGATTATGCGATGGATCTTGACAAGCGATACAAGCATGGTGAGTTTACCAATCAGGACAGCATTCACCTGTCCGACTCTCTGAAGTATTATACCCTGCGCAAGCACCGTGTGGTTTATGGCGGCGGTGGCATTATGCCTGATTATTTCGTGCCGCTCGACACGACCAAATACACCAAATTGCATCGTCAGTTGTCGGCTAAGAGCATTGTCATCAATCACAGTCTGAAGTTCATCGATGCTCATCGCAAGGAGTTGAAAGCCCAGTTCAAGGACTTTAGTAAGTTCATGAAGACCTATCAGGTTCCTCAGTCGCTTGTGGATGAGATCATCGAGGATGGCAAGAAAGAGAAAATAGAGGCGAAGGACGAGGCAGAATTGGCTCAGACGAAGAAATACTTAGCTATTCAGTTGAAAGCCCTTGTAGCGCGCGATATTTGGGATATGAGTCAATATTTCCAGGTATGGAATGAGACGAACGAGATTGTTCTGCGTGCAGTTCAGCTGCTGCAAACCGGAAAATAAATCAAATCAGCTCATGTGAAATTGTTTTAGTTTCACATGAGCTGTTCTTGTTTAAACTCAAGAAAGAAGTATTATGAGCGTTATAAAGAGTGTTTTTATATTTCTTGTTTATGACTTCTTGTCATCAGCAGGAAATGTCTCAATTGTCAAAAGTGGACGAACTTTTGAATAAAGGACAGTTTGAACATGCTGACATGTTACTTAGAAAAGCAGAGAAAGAGTCCCTAAATTCAGAAGCTCTGAGAGCATATTTTTCTTTTTTGTTTTATTTAGTTTTCTGGAATGATTTAATCTCTGAAGAAGCCTCCAGCAAAGAATGATCTGATCTTTATGGAAAACTCCAGTAAAGATTCAGGAGAAGCCTCCAGTAAAGGATGAATTAATCTTTATGGAAGCCTCCAGTAAGGAATCTCTGGAAGAAAGCTCCAGCAGAGGATAATGAATCTCTATGAGAATGGAGTGGGAAAGGAATTAGTCCTTCCCATGCATGTGATCCCATTTCAGATAGATTCCTGCGAGAATCGTGCCGGAAATACTGTGCCAGGCACAACTGATGGCGCAAGGCAATACAGCCAAAGGCTGGGCGGCAAAGAAATTGCCGGCAAGCACCGTGGCAAGACCAGCGTTCTGCATTCCCACCTCAATACTGATGGTGCGCTTCTTGGCTGTATTGAATCCGGCACATTTGCCTGCCAGCCAACCCAGAAGATAACCCAAGGTATTGTGGCAGAAAACCACCGCAAAAGTCCAGAGGAAAAGCATCAAGCCACGGGCTACGAGATCATCGTGAACCGTAGAAATCACACCGCCTACGATAATGGCCAGACAGGTTACACTGATACCCGGCATGAGGCTCTGGATGGTAGGGAAGTATTCTTTCTTGCCATATACGTAATTGAGGGCGCAGCCGATGGCTACAGGAATAATCGTGACGATGAGGATGTTGATGAACATTCCCACTGCATCTACATGGATAATCTCGCCAGCCGTAATCTTCATCAGCAGCGGAGTCATTACTGGAGCCAGAATGGTAGAGGCGCAGGTCATTCCTACGGAGAAGGCCACGTCGCCATGACAGAGATAACTCATGATGTTGCTCGATACGCCGCCCGGACAACAACCTACCAGCAGAATGCCGAGCGCCAGCGCAGGGTCAAGATGCCATACATGAACCAGCGTGTAGGCCACACCAGGCATGATGATAAACTGGGCACAGGCGCCGATGAAAACATCGAGCGGACGCTGAGCCAGAATCTTGAAATCATTGGTGGTCAGGGTGAGACCCATCGTGAGCATGATAATGCCGAGAATGACGGTTTGGGTTGTTCCGCGCACCCAGTCGAAGGTATGTGGGAAGAAGAATGTAAACACAGCTACACCTATTACAAAAATAGATGTATAATTGGCCAGCCAGCGGCTGAGTCCTTGAAATAACTTAAGCATAATTCTATTTCTTTTAAAATCCTATATTTCTCTCTCGTTTATGATCTCTCATTGCTTCCTCTCTTTCAAATTCGGGTGCAAAATTACAGATTTCTTCTAATATGACAAAATATTATTGGAAATAATTGCGATTTATAAGCATTTAATGTGTCTATCCTTTCGTTTTCGCACAAAAGGCTTGTAAGTGAGCAATGAAAAAAGTATTCCTCCTATTCTCACTTTTTGGTTTATTTATTTTGTCTTTCCCCTAAATACTTGTATCTTTGCACCATAATTATCGATAATTACAAAGAATGAACGAAGATTTTGACATAAGAAATGAGTCGGTTACGCCCGCCGAGAAGGAATTCGAGAAGGCACTGCGACCACTGAAGTTCTCTGACTTCAGCGGACAGAGCGGTGTGGTGGACAATCTCGAAATCTTTGTTGAGGCTGCCAAATACCGTGGCGAACCGCTCGATCATACGCTCCTGCACGGTCCTCCAGGACTGGGTAAGACTACTTTGAGCAACATCATCGCCAATGAACTGGGTGTGGGATTCAAGATTACCTCAGGTCCTGTGCTCGACAAGCCGGGCGATTTGGCCGGCATCCTGACTTCCCTGGAGCCGAATGATGTGCTTTTCATCGATGAAATCCACCGTCTCTCGCCAGTTGTAGAGGAGTATCTCTATTCGGCGATGGAGGATTACCGCATCGACATCATGATCGACAAGGGACCTTCGGCAAGAAGCATCCAGATAGATCTGAACCCTTTCACGCTGGTGGGCGCTACAACCAGAAGCGGACTGCTCACAGCCCCTCTCCGTGCCCGTTTCGGCATCAATCTCCATCTGGAGTATTATGATCCGGAGACGCTGCAGAAGATTATCCGGAGAAGTGCAATGCTCCTGAAAGTGCCTATCGAGGATGCGGCTGCGGTGGAAATCTCCCGCCGTTCGCGCGGAACGCCTCGTATTGCCAATTCGCTCTTGCGCCGCGTGAGAGATTTCGCCCAGGTGAAGGGTAACGGAACCATCACTTACGACATTGCGCAAATGGCGCTCAAGGCGCTGAACATCGACCAGTACGGTCTGGACGAGATAGACAACAAGATTCTCACCACCATCATCGACAAGTTCCGTGGCGGACCAGTGGGCGTGGGCACCATAGCCACAGCCATCGGCGAGGATGCGGGCACGGTAGAGGAAGTGTATGAGCCTTTCCTCATCATGGAGGGTTTTATCAAGCGCACTTCGCGTGGTAGAATGGCTACGAAACTTGCCTACGACCATCTGGGCAGAAACCCTTATGCAGGGAATGTGATGCAGGGAGACTTATTTGAGTAATATGAAGATAGGAATATTTACGGGTACATTCGACCCATTTACGATAGGACATCAGAACATTGCGGAGCGTGCTCTGCCGATGTTTGACAAGCTTGTGATTGCCGTGGCGATGAGCAAGCTGAAGCATGCTAACGAGGAGATAGAGAAGCGTGTGGAGGACATCAAGGCTGTTTTCCCGAAGGAATGTGCAGAACTGGTGGATGCAGGAGATGCTTCTAAGGGATTCCGCCTGGAGGTGGTTTCCTACGATGACCTTACCATCGACCTGGCGCATCGTCTGGGAGCCAAGTTCTTAGTGAGAGGCGTAAGAAGTGCCAAGGATTTCGAGTATGAGCGTGAACAGGCTGACATCAACAAGCAGTTGGGCGGTGTGGAGACCATTCTTCTTTTTTCCGATCCTCGCTACAGCAGCATCAGTTCTACGCTCGTCAGGGAGTTGAGATTCTTCGGAAGAGAAGTGGATAAATTCCTGCCTAAGGCGAAAGTGTGACAGGAATGAAGCACCTACTAACTTCATCGTATGAATCGAGAAGTGACGTGCAATCCTTGGAGAAATAAAGAATGAAGGAATAACAAAACAATTAAGAAATAACAGATAAAAATAGGAGGAAAAAGTATGATAACATACAATGTAGATGGCGTGAAAATGCCAAAGATCAAGAAGCGCGACACCAGTGCCTGGATTCGCAAGGTAGCTGCCTCTCATGGCCGCAAGGTAGGAGAGATAGGCTATATGTTTGTAGATGACGAGAAGATTCTCGAAGTGAATAATGAGTATCTGGGGCATGATTACTATACCGATGTCATTACCTTCGATTATGATGAGGATGATGTGATTAACGGCGACATCGTGATTTCGCTGGATACCGTCCGCACCAATGCCGAGCAGTTTGGCAAAACCTACGATGATGAGCTTCACCGTGTCATCATCCATGGCATTCTGCACCTCTGTGGCATTAATGACAAGGGCCCTGGAGAGCGTGAAATCATGGAGGAGAATGAGAATAAGGCGCTCGCCCTGCTCGAGGGTGCTTCGATTTTGAAGAAGTAAAACCCTTCTATCATTTGAGGAAGTTATGTTTCTTCATTTTCCCAGTAGAAGTATAGAAAAAACAACTGTTAACTGTTGACTGTTGACAGTGAACTAATAAAAAAAGGGGAGATTCCAAAGCTGATGGTTGGAATCTCCCTTTATTTATTTTATGGTTCGGCGGATTTGCAATCTGCCGTAAACAAGTCTATATTTGTATTGCCTTGATTCTCTCCCGGCATTCTTTCAGGATTTCCTTCAGTTCATCCTCCTTGTTGACCCTAAGCATGGCGATGCGGGTCTGCTTGAAGTCAGGGATTCCCTTGAAGATAGGGGAGGCGGCCAGGTGGCGACGGGTGTGGAGAATGCCTCGGTACTCGTCGATGCGCTCGATATTGATGCGGAGCTGCTCTTCCAGAAGGTCGATTTTCTCATCCACGGTCAGTGGGGCTGCACCGGTATTGTCGAGATAATCACGGATTTCCTTGAAAATCCAAGGTCTTCCGAAGGTGGCGCGACCAATCATCACAGCATCTACACCATAGCGGTCGAAGGCAAGCTTGGCTTCTTCCGGGGTCGTAATATCGCCGTTGCCGATGATTGGGATATGAATGCGGGGATTGTTCTTCACCTCTCCGATGAGGCTCCAGTCTGCTTCGCCCGTGTACATCTGGCTACGGGTTCTGCCGTGGATAGTGAGAGCCTGGATTCCGCAGTCCTGCAACTGCTCAGCCAGGTCGGTAATGATGAGGTTGTCATTATCCCAACCCAGTCGGGTTTTCACGGTTACAGGCACATTGACTGCTTTCACCACTTCTCTTGTAATATCCAGCATCAGAGGAATATTGCGGAGCATACCAGCTCCAGCGCCCTTTCCAGCCACTTTCTTGACAGGGCAACCGAAGTTGATGTCAATCACGTCCGGATGAGCCTGTTCTACAATCTTTGCAGCTTCCACCATATCCTCGGTGGTGCGGCCGTAAATCTGAATACCCACAGGGCGTTCCTCATCGCTTATCGTAAGCTTGCTGACGGTGCTCTTGATGCTTCTCACCAAAGCTTCTGCCGATACGAACTCAGTATAAACCATGGCTGCTCCGAATCGCTTGCAGAGCATGCGAAAGCCAATATCCGTTACGTCTTCCATCGGAGCGAGGAAGAGGGGCTGCGAGCCAAATTCTATATTTCCTATTTTCATCTTATTCTTTTTTGCGGCTGCAAAGTTACATCTTTTTTCTGATATTACCAAAATTCACTTCAGCAGATGATACATTCCCCCAGCCAATGTCCTGATGAGCCCCTTCATCTCCAACTGGAAGAGGAGGACGGTGAGACGGCTGATGTCAATGCCGCTCTGCACGGAAATCATGTTGATTTGGAGGTCGTTGTTTCTTGACAGAACATCCACGATGGCTTGTTCTTCTGCAGAAAGGTCGGGGAAGAGACTGCGCTCAATGCCCTGCTGCTTGGCGCGCATCAGCTTGGCGTCATCCTGCCAACCCATATCCTTCACGAAGTCGGAGGCACTCGTAATCAGCATGGCACCATTCGAGCGGATGAGGTTGTTGCAGCCCTCGCTGTAAGCATCGCCTATCCTGCCAGGGAAGGCGAAGACATCTCGGTTGTAGGCTTGTGAGATTTCGCACGTGATGAGACCTCCTCCATGGGCGGCACTCTCTACCAGTATGCAGGCATCCGACATTCCTGCCACGATGCGGTTGCGGCGCACGAAGTTGATTTTATCGGCATTCGTCTGCGTCAGAAATTCCGTGAGCAGTCCGCCCTGTTCTATCATCCTCAGCGCCGTTTCTTTGTGGCGGTTGGGGTAGAGGTCGTCCAGTCCGTGAGCCAGCACGCCTACCGTCTCATACCCCTTGTCGAGCGCCTGTCGGTGGGCATTGATGTCCACTCCGTAGGCAAGTCCGCTCACGATGAGAACCTGTGGACAGAGCTGCTTCAGATCGGTGATGAATCGGCGGATGAGATCCTCGCCGTAAGGAGTGCAATGGCGGGTTCCCACGATATTGATGACGCGCTGCTGGTTCAGGTTGGCGTTGCCCTTGTAGAAGAGCATGAGCGGTGCATCATCGCATTCTCTGAGTCGGCTGGGGTAGCGTTCGTCGTTCATCGTGAGGGGTTCTATGCCGTAGCGCAGGTCGTATTCCAGTTCCACTTCAGCCCTTTTTCTTGCCTCATCGCTATTCTGGATGGCGTTCACGAGTTTATCTGAAGCATCGGGCAGGATGTCACGGAGATTGTTTTTGTGCTCCATGATGAGCGTGGCGGAGCCCACCTTTCTATATAGTTCCAGCATTCCCGCAAGACTGAAGTAGTTGAGCCTTGTGAGGAGAATCGTATTTAAAATTTCTTGTTGATCCACGGTGTTGTTTTTGATTTATTGTTTGTAATTTAATAGTTAGGTTTGCACCTTTGAGAGCTAAGGTTTTTCCCTACATGCTGTAGAATTCTTCACTCTTTACTTTCTCTTCAGGTACTCATATCCTATCCTGCATCTCAGACATTCCTTCTTGTCGCAATATTCCTTCTTCAGTTGGATGAGGGCTTGCGAGTCTCCGGCGTTTTCCACCTCCAGTCCGCATTGCTGCCACATTCTCACGATATGGTTGTTTTCAGCCTTCAGTTCCTCCAGAAATTCGAAAGCCCGGTCGCAGTACTTTTCCTCACCTCTGTGCCGTCCGTAGGCAAAGAGGATGGGAATGACGGTGTTGATGATGAGCAGGTTGAGCGAGAAAGGGGATATGTGCTTCTCGTTGCGTATGCTCTCGCTTCCGAAGGTGTAATGCGTCTCCCAGTAGGGCGTAACCGATGTTTTCAACACTCCGATGACCTCCTTCACGGTGGTGGCTTCGAGCAGATGGCTGAGACTTGCCTGGCGCCGGAAATAGAGGTTGACCAGTTGGGAGATGCGGATGTGGGGGAAGTTCTGTGGGCGCAGTCTCAGAAAGCGCCAGAGCTTGTAGTCTATGGGCGTGAGCGAGAATTTATGTTGCAGATAGAGGTATTCATTCCTGAGTTTGGAGAAATATCCGTCGTTCAGTGCGTCTTTCTGATAGCGTTCGGGGATGGTTGACAGTTCGAGCAGTCCAGCCTGTCCCAAGAAGATGGCTTCTATCTGGAAGAGGTCGTCGCGGTGATGATCTACCGAGTGCAGGGGGATGGAGAGAGCCCATTGCTCGAAGGCTTCCCCGTTGATGCCGAATCCGTAGTTGCGAGCCAGGGTTATGAAGTATGCGTTTTCCCAGTCGCCATTGCATTTCTTCACTCTCTCGGCAATAGCTTCTGTTTTCTGTGAGAGTCGCTCGGTTTGCAGGGCGCTCATCCAGGAGTGTACGGAGAGTCGGGTGAGGGCAGGGATAATCTGATAGCAGGGTGGATACTGGTCGATGGAGAGCAGTTCCTGATAGTGTCGGAGCACGTTTTCGGGTATGCTGAGCTGCATCTGCGTGAGGGGTTCTCCCTTGGAGTTGCGGGCTTCCAGGTCGATGATTCCGCATACGTGGAGCACCACGTTGTCGTATCGCTCGTCCTTCTCGTGTCCGTGCAGATACCAGTCGCTCGCCTTGTCGTGTATTTCGATATTGCCCACCCAGAGCATTCCGTCTATCTTGATTTTAGCATTGAAGAAATCGGGCCCTGCATTGCGGTTGTGTAGTCCTGGGTCGATGACTTCCACCTGCCGATGGTCGGTAGTATGGAGAGGAGAAAGTGGAAACAGCTTGTGTTTCCATACATAGTGAAGTAATTGCTCCATGATAGTTTTCTTTATTTGGTTTCAAAAGATTTGGTTTCAAAAGATTTGGTTTTTAAAGCCAGCGCTCGAAAGCCTTGTCGTAGTCTTCGCTATTACCCAATCTTCCATTGATGAGGCACACCAGTTCTACGGTAGCCTTGAGGCAGAGTTTCTCATCGTTAGCACGGAAGATGTCCTGATGGAAGATATATCTTACGCCCTGCTTTTCCAGCCACAGGCGGGAGAGGAATTCATCGTCGCACTGCAGCGGCACCTTGTATTGCAGGTTCATGCGAGCCACTACTGCGTCCACGCCCTTATTGTGCATTTCTGCAAAGCTGAGTCCGCATTCCTTCAGGAAGAGATGGCGCGTATGTTCCATGTAGTGCAGATAGTTGGCATTGTTTACGATTCCCTCTATGTCGCACTCATAGTCGCGCACCTCCATTTTAGTTTCAAATATATATTTGCTCATAATCTCTTATTTTTTTATTCTTTCAGCATATCTTTTATTTTCTTCTTGTCTTTAGGGAAGTCCTTTCTTCATGAGGAAGTCCTTTCTTCTTGGAGAAGCTTTTCTTCTTGGGGAAGTCCTTTCTATTCCTTTCAGAACGTCTTTCAAATTCTTCTCAGAAGTAGGCTAAATGTTTAGAATCATACGATTTTGCCCCAAATCACTGCAAAAATAAGCAAAATTTTCTATTTATTACTATAATAATGCGCTTTTTTCTACAAATAAATCGGTTTTTCCAAGATTTTTGATTATTTTTGCCGAAAGGAATAAACAAAAAAACAAGATAACAATGAAAATAGCTTTGATAGGCTACGGCAAGATGGGACACATGATCGAAGAGATCGCCTTGCAGCGTGGCCATGAAATCGTATGTAAGATTGACGTAAATAACCCTGAAGATATCGACAGCCCGGAGTTCTGCTCTGCGGATGTGGCTATCGAGTTTACCAACCCTACTGCCGCTTACGGCAACTATCTGAAGGCTTTCTCTCACAATGTGAAGGTGGTTTCGGGTTCTACAGGTTGGATGAAAGACCATAAGGAAGACGTGGAGAAACTCTGCGCCGACGGTAAGCAGACCCTCTTCTGGGCCTCTAATTTCAGTATCGGTGTGGCTATCTTCTCTGCCGTCAACCGCTATCTGGCTAAGATCATGAACGGGTTCCCACAGTACTCTGTATGTATGCAGGAAACCCACCACGTACATAAGCTCGATGCTCCTTCTGGCACTGCCATCACCCTGGCAGAGGAAATCATCGACAATATCGACCGCAAGAAAGACTGGAAGCGCGGCGTGACTTACTGGACTGAGGATGGTCATCACGACGAGGGCGATCAGAACATCACTGATGAGGATTTGGTGATCAACTGCGTGCGCGATGGCGAGGTTCCTGGAATCCATGCCGTGATGTACGATTCTGATGCTGATATGATTACCATCGAGCACAGTGCTCATTCACGCAAGGGCTTCGCGCTCGGAGCTGTGCTTGCAGCTGAGTTCACAGCCAACCATTCTGGTCTGCTCACCACATCAGATCTCTTTAAGTTCTAAATGATAAACAGGTTCAGATTGGTTCTAAGGATGAAATTCTGATGGAATCTTTAAGCAGTTCCTAATAAAAACGTTCTGATCTGATAAGCAGAAAAAAGAGAAAAAAATGATAGATAAAGAGAAACAAAAACTGAATATGAAGGTGCAGTGGACGAAGTTTGCCATTGTGATAGTACTGTACCTTGCATTCCTCATCTGGTTGAAGAGTTGGCTGGGACTGATCGTCGTGCCATTCATCTTTGATGTGTATATTACCAAGAAGATACGCTGGCAGTGGTGGAAGGACTCCGAGGGTCCTGTACGCTTCATCATGAGCTGGGTAGATGCTCTGGTATTCGCCCTCGTGGCAGTATATTTCATCAACCTGTTCTTCTTCCAGAACTATGTGATTCCGTCTTCATCTCTCGAGAAGAGCCTTCTCACGGGCGATTATCTCTTCGTGAGCAAGGTGAGCTACGGTCCACGTATTCCTCAGACTCCACTCACCATGCCTCTCACCCAGCACACCATGCCGCTGGTCAACGTGAAGAGCTACTGTGAATGGCCTCATTGGGATTATCGCCGCGTGAAGGGATTGGGCGATGTGAAGCTCAACGACATCGTGGTGTTCAATTATCCTGCGGGCGATACCTTGGTGAATGAAGAGCGCTATCAGGCACAGGATTACTACCAGATGGTGTATGGATTCGGCGAGCAGATTTTGGAGCAGAACGGACTTTCCAAGGACGTGAGAAAGATGAATCCGCTGCAGCAGCGCCAGTATTTCGAGCAGGTTTACCAGGTGGGCAGAAGCTACATCGTGAGCAATCCGGGCGAATATGGCGACATCATCAGCCGACCTACCGACCGCCGCGAGAACTACGTGAAGCGCTGCGTTGGTTTGCCAGGACAGACCCTGCAGATCAAGAATCGCATCGTATATCTGGACGGCAAGGCCAACAAGGAGCCTGACAATGTGCAATATACCTACAAGATGAAGCTCAAGGGCGAGTTCCCGATGGATTTGGCAGACGAGTTGGGCATTACCAATGAAGACTTGCTGACCTACAACCAGTCGGGTGCTATTCCGCTTACCCGCAAGGCTTATCTCGCTCTGAAGGCCAATAAGAATCTGGTGGAGAGCATCTCCATCAATACCGATGCTACTTATGGCGACCTCTATCCGCTGAATGCCTATACGGGTTGGACGCGCGATAATTACGGTCCGGTATGGATTCCTAAGAAGGGCCAGTCTATCGCCCTCACGCTGAAGAATCTGCCTGTATATGAGCGTTGCATCAAGGTGTATGAGGGCAACGACCTGAAGGTGGACCGCCAGGGCCGCATCTTCATCAACGGCAAGCAGGCGAAGAGTTACACCTTCAAGCTCGACTATTACTGGATGATGGGCGATAACCGCCACAATTCAGCCGACTCCCGCTATTGGGGCTTTGTGCCTGAGGATCATGTAGTGGGCAAACCTATCTTCATCTGGTGGAGCCACAGTCCAGACCATCCGGGCTTCTCGGGTATTCGCTGGAACCGACTCTTCAAGTTTGTCGATAACATCAAGTAAGGTCGATAACAAAAGTAAGACTCAGACGGTTTGAAAATAGCATTCAAATTCCTCCTCTCATTGGTACTGGCATTGCTCTTAGCATGGGGCATCCGCACCTATGTATTCACTGTCTTTTCTGTGCCCGAAGGTGGGCTTCCTCCCCAGCTGAAGGAGGGCAACAGAGTGATAGTGAACAGGATTGACTGCGATATTTTTCACCGTGGCGAGACGATAGTTTTTGCCGATTCCGTGGAGTGCCTCGTTACTCCGAAGTCGAAATATACGAGCAGGGAGAAGAAAGGCTCTTATGTGCGGGGCTGGATGGAAGCCAATTTCATCGGAGTCATCGAGCAGATGCCTGGCGATACGATTCGCATGGGCAGGGAGCGATACGTCATTCCTACCATTTGCTGCAAGCGCTGCGGCTGCAAGGATTGCCGCTTCTATCTCGTGCGCACGGCGAAGGGAAAAACCATTGTCCACAAGCATCAGATTATCGGAAAAGCATATAAGTTGTTTTAGACAAGTATAGAAAAATAAACTGTTAACTGTTGACTGTTGACAGTTTATTTTTATTTTGAACCAGTTTTCATCAGTTGGTTTATCCCAATCAAGTTGTTCAATTTCATTTTATAGATAAGAGACAGAAATTTCAAGAACCCCAAACTATTAAAAGAAAAAGATTTTGAAAGCAATATTATCTTCCACGTATTTCGGTCCTGTGCAGTGGTATCAGAAGCTGAACCGCTATGAGGAATGCCTGATAGAGCGCCATGAGAGCTTTATCAAGCAGACTTACCGCAACCGTATGATCATTCCTACCACCAATGGTCCTCTTTCCCTCACCATTCCTACCAATCACGACACTTCGCTGGCGATGAAGGATATTCGCATTTCCGACCATGCCAACTGGCGCCACGTGCATTGGAATGCGCTTCTCTCGGCTTATGGTGAGAGTCCTTTCTTCGAGTATTATCAGGACGACATCCGCCCTTTCTACGAGAAGAAATACGAATTCCTCTTTGATTTCAATATGGAAATCATGGAGAAGATGATAGAGTTGCTCGACATCCGTCCTCATGTGAAGGTTACAGACCGATACGTTTTAAGTGAAGAACGAAGAATGAAGAGTGAAGAATTCAATAGCCCAGAGGCGCAAGCTCAATTCAACACTCAAATACGGGATTTCCGTGATGCGATTCGTCCGAAAAAGCCTCTTCCTGATGCAGAATTCGTACCTCAGCGCTATTATCAGGTGTATGAGCAGAAGCATGGTTTCCTGCCCAATATGAGCATTCTCGACCTGCTTTTCAATGAAGGCAACGAGGCGATATTCTATTTGTAAGACAAAAATGATACGGCGAAGGCATTTTTCTTTTCGGTCTTCACCAGGTTGAGGTCGGCCTCGTCTGGATTCTTACCCTCTTTCCTTGTCTGGTTGATACGTGACTTTGCTTGCCCCCCGTTTCTTGCCCTTATTTTGGTCATCATTGATGACTGGCGCCTGTCATCAATGAAGACCGAGGTTAGTCGTCTATTAAGCCTGACTTCCAGTACAAGAGAAACTTTCTTTCGATTGCTGGTGCAAAGGTACAACTTTTGGGAATTGAAAACAAATTATTTCGCTATAGATTTCGGTGGCATTTTCGTAAGTGCTTGATTGATAACGTTTTATCGCGATATTTTGGCAATCGTTTTGTGCATTTTGATTGATTTGGAAGAAAAATGAAGGTTAGCGGCCCTGGATTTTGATGAAGCGGTCATTTGGTCATGGTCATCTTCGGTCAAAATCATTTCGGGGGCGCTCTTTTATCCTATAATATATTATAGACTACTTTGACCAATTCCATTTTCATTTTGACCGAAAATGACCATGACCGATTTTGAACGGATTGCCATTTCTTAGAAAGCAAATCTATGTTAGATGTGTTTGCTAAAAAGTCTTGATAATCAAGTACTTGTGCTGAAATCAACACCGTTGTACACAATTCAAATCCCTCCGAAAACACATCTTTCCGTTCCTCCAAATTCTTGGAAAAATCATGTCTTTTATCTGTTTCTTGTCCGCTATTTTATTAAATACCTTTGCTAAATTCGCTCTAAAACTGCAATTTGGGCACTTATTGGAAGGATTTTTCAGCTTAAGACTTGATATAGAAATTTAAATGGTAAGATACTTATATAACTGTTTGATACATAATGTGTTAGAGAATGGCGATTTTGAACCGTCATAATGACTCTCAAGTATTTGTGTGTATATCGAAGGGCGAATATCAGCGTGTTTCAGGCGCTGGTATTCGTCCTTTTTATGTTTTTATCCTTTTGCATTTGCTGTGGCAAAAATGCTGGAAAAAGCCCCAATATCGCTAAAAAATGGTTATCAAATGATTGTTTTTAGTACGAAAAGGGCATTTATTGAGTATAATAGATACGATATCACCTTAATTATAATATAAATAGACTGAACTTGCGAAACTTGAATTATCACTCTGCAGGATATTCTGGTGGTTTATCAGGCCCATGGCATGACTGGCTGGCTTCCATGCAGGTACTATTTACCCCGGTTTCTTGACTTAAATCAAAAAAACAGAGTGTATGGAAACTTTTCTCTTAAATTGTTTGTGTGCGCACACAAAAAGTTATACCTTTGCACCAGAAATAAGATACAAGGTTACAAAAGATTGTTAGGATAAGGAAAAAAAGATTGTTAGGATAAGCATAGAACGAGCTTGGAAGGCATGAAGAGATTGCTAAGAAGAGCATGAAAAGATTGCTGGAAAAGTTAAGATAAAGGCAAAAGATTGCAGATAGGATAACAAATAAAAGTTGACAGGCTCTTCGGAGTCTTCAATATAGAGATAGGTAAAGATTATTAGGATAACTTGAGGTTGTCTTTCTTCGGGAAGCAATCTCTTAAAAAAAGAAAGGTAAAAATTATGTTAGTTTTAGGTATGGTTTTCGCAGTATTGGTAGCTGTTGCAGCTGAGGTTAGTGCAATCAAGAACGACCTCGCTTAGGCTTAGCCAAGAAGGTTTCCTAAGAGGGAATCATGCGAACGGAACCGTAGTCATGGGTTTCGAAAAAATGGTTAGATAGGGATGTGAATCCCTGCGTTTAGTTAGAGTTTTAGGGGTGAAAGTCCCTGTGTTTAAAGTTTGAATTGGAGATGAAAATCTCCGCGTTTGAAAGTAGTTTTTGAACGAAGAGGAAGCCAAATAGGCTTCCGCTATGAGGGGGCGAAAAGCTCCTTTTTTTGTTTCATGGCGGTTGGGTTTCAGAAAAACTGTTTGCTGGCCGAACCGGATGAAATCAGTTTTTGAAAAGGCAGTTATTAATTCAATAGGTAATATAAAGGCAATTGCAGGGGGTGTAGGTTTCCCTTTGCAGTTGCCTTTCTCATTTGTAATTTCTCATTTGTAATTTCTCATTTAATTGTCTTTCTCATTTGAAGATCAGGGTGATGAGTCTGTCTTTGTCGAAAAGTTCCCTTGCCACGTCTTGAATCTGTTGGCTGGTAATGGCTTCCACCTGTTCGTAGAGGCAATCAACGTTTTTCTCCCAACCATAGTGGAGGAAGCTCTTACCGAAATCGAGGGCGAAGTTCTCACGGTTGTCGCAGGCAACGCCAATCTGACCCTTAATCTGCTTTTTGGCAGCTTTCAGTTGAGAGTCGGAGAGCGGTTTCTCCATCATCCGGTCCAGTTCTTTGCGCACCAGTCGCAGGCAGCGCTTGATGTCGTGTTCATCGCAACCGAAGTAGATGCTCCAGGTGCCCGTATCTCCGTAGGCCACCATCGTGCTTTCCACGGTATAGACCAGTCCGTTGTGCTCTCTCAAGGCGAGATTGAGTTTAGCGTTCATGCCCGGTCCGCCGAGGATATTGTTGAGCAGATAGAGCGGCATTCGTCGGTCGTCGTTCACATCGTAGGCTCTTGTTCCTATCATCACATGCGCCTGATGGGTATTCTTCTGCATCACGATCGTCTGCCCGGCAATCTCTTCCCCCACAGATGGATAATTTTTAGGTCCCACAGATTTCACAGATGACACAGATTTCTCTGTAGTAATAGAATTCTCATCCCCCGCGAATCCCGTGCCTCCCGAGAAATCTGCGCCATCTGCGAAATCTGCGTGACAATCCTCTTCAGCAAGCTTGCCCGAATCATCATCTGCGAGTGCCCTCCCGACAAGCTTCACCAGCTTCTTGAAATCAATATCCCCATAAGCGAAGAATATCGCATTGTCGGGGTGATAGAGTTTGCGGGTGAATCGTAGTGCATCCTCAGTAGTGAAGGAGCGAACCTGCTCGGCAGTGCCCAGAATATTATGTCCTAAGGACGAACCCTTGAAGAGAATATTCTCAAACTCATCATAGATCAGTTCGGCAGGCGAATCGTTGTAACTCTCAATCTCGTCGCAGATCACCTCCACCTCCTTGTCGATTTCCGCTTGCGGATAGACGGAGTGGAACACGATGTCAGAAAGCAAATCCACTGCCCTGGCGATGTGCTCCTTCAGGATGGCAGAATAATATACGGTGCCCTCCTTGTTGGTGTAGGCATTGAGGTCGCCGCCCACGCTCTCCAGACAGTTGAGAATGTGCCACGCCTTGCGCCGCTCAGTGCCCTTGAAGGTGACGTGCTCGCAGAAATGGGCGAGTCCTTCTTCGCCAGGTTCCTCATTGCGGGTGCCGGCGTTTATCTGATAACCGCAATATACTACCTTGCTATCGGAAGGCAGATGGATGATGCGGAGTCCGTTGTCGAGTGTATGTGTATTGTATTTCATTTCTATGCAAAATCAATGTACAAAAATCAATGTGCAAAATTCATTGTGCAAATTTCTAATGTGCAAAGTTACATCTAAAATGTAATTTATCCAAAAATATCAGCTATTTATTTTGCATTATCGCCAAAAACATTTATCTTTGCCTGCAATTAATTCTGCCGGGGAAATCCGGACGGGGGAATGATTCCAATTCTTCTTCAGATAGGAAACTGTTTCCCGGTCAGGCAAGAATCGTTTCCGGTTGGACAAGAATATAGTTTTTAATAAGATACAGAAATATACAATGCGCAAGGTTATAGGAATAGGAGAGACCGTTCTGGACATTATCTTCAAGAATGGCAAGCCGATAGAAGCAGTGCCGGGCGGCTCATCGTTTAATGCCGTCATTTCTTTGGGGCGTGCGGGTGTGAATACTTCGTTTATCAGCGAGGCAGGCAACGACCGTATCGGCGAGTATGTCATCGAGTTTTTGAGGGAGAATGGGGTGAATGCCGACAATGTGAGCATCTTCCCTGATTCGAAATCGCCTCTCTCATTAGCTTTCCTCGATGAGAACAACAATGCTGACTACATCTTCTACAAGGATCATCCGCACGACCAGCTGGAGTTTGCTACTCCCGAAATCAATGCAGGCGACATCGTACTCTTCGGTTCGTTCTTCGCCCTGAATCCTGTGGTTCGTCCTCAGGTGGCTGGCTTCCTGGAATACGCCAAGAGTCGTGGAGCCATCCTCTATTACGACGTGAATTTCCGTGCTTCTCATCAGAACGAAATCATGAAGATTACGCCTAATCTGATAGAGAATTTAGAGATGGCGGATTTCGTGCGCGGCAGTCATGAGGACTTCGGAATTCTCTATAGGAAACCAGAGGCTGACAAGGTGTATAATGCCGAAATCAGCTTCTACTGCAAGAAGTTCATCTGCACCCAGGGTGCCGACCCGGTGGAGGTGCGTGCTGAGAACGGATTTGCCAAGAGTTATCCTTCCGAGAAGATGAAGACGGTGAGCACCATCGGAGCTGGCGACAACTTCAATGCCGGTTTCGTATTCGGATTGATCAAGGATGGAATCACCCGCGAAGATATCGACCGTGGATTATCTGAGGCACAATGGGATAGCCTCCTGAAGAGTGCCCAGGAGTTCTCTGCCGAATGCTGCAAGGACATCTACAACTATGTTTCCAAGGAATTCGGAGAGCGGTGTAAAAAGGTAAAAAAGTAAAAAAAAATATTATGACTGAGATTACAAACAAAATTTATTATGTAGGCGTAAACGACCGCAACAAGCATCGTTTTGAGGGCCTCTGGCCTTTGCCTAACGGAGTGAGCTACAACTCTTATATCATTGACGATGAGAAGGTAGCGCTGGTAGATACTGTAGAGGTAGATTTCTTCACCCAGTTCCTCGAGAACATTCACGAGGTGATTGGCGACCGCGAAATCGATTACCTCATCATCAACCACATGGAACCTGACCACAGCGGCTCCATCGCCCTCATCAAGAAATATTACCCTAACATCAAGATCGTGGGCAACAAGAAGACGCTGGGAATGCTGAAAGGCTTCTATGGCGTTACCGACGATGTGGTAGAGGTGAAGAATGGCGAAACTCTCTCGCTCGGAAATCATGAACTGAGCTTCGTCCTCATCCCGATGGTTCACTGGCCAGAGACGATGGTTACCCTGGATGCGAAGAACAAGGTGCTCTTCTCGGGCGATGCGTTCGGTTGCTTCGGTGCGCTGAACGGCGGAATCATCGATACGGAAATCAACTGCGAGACTTTCTGGCTGGAGATGGTTCGCTACTACTCAAACATTGTGGGTAAGTATGGAATCCCTGTTCAGAATGCCTTGAAGAAGTTGGCTGGCGTGGAGCTGGATTACATCTGCTCAACCCATGGTCCGGTTTGGCACGAGCATATTGAGAAGGTTATCGGCATGTATGATAAGATGTCGAAGTATGAGACGGAGCCGGGCTTGGTTATCTGCTACGGCACCATGTACGGCAACACCGAGCGTATGGCCGAAATCATCGCCCGTGCAGCAAGCAAGGCTGGCGTGAAGAACATCGTGATGTATAATATCTCAAAGACTCACCATAGTTACATCCTGCGCGACATCTTCCGCTACAAGGGCCTTATCGTGGGTGCTCCAACCTACAATGCCGGTCTTTATCACGAGATGGAGGTTCTCCTCTCCGAGCTTGCCAATAAGGACGTCAAGAACCACCTCCTTGGCTGGTACGGTTCTCATTGCTGGGCAAGCAAGGCAGTGGCTAAGATTCAGGAGTGGAACGAAACCAAGCTCCACTACGAGCCAGTGGGCGAGCCGGTAGATATGAAGCAGGCGATTACTCCAGAGGTAAAGGCGCAGTGCGAGGCTCTGGGTAAGGCAATGGCTGAGAAGCTGTTGGCAGAATAAAAGTTTAAGGGCGGAAGAACAACTGGGTTAACAGAGTTAACAGTTAACAGTTGTTTTTCCGCTCTTTCTTTGTTTAAATACCTTTAAATATTCCGTGTAATTCCCGGTAAAACTTGATGAAGTCGAGTAAAAAACGTATATTTGCTCCCAAAAATGAGTCTTTAGTATCTTATTTAAATATAATAGGTATGAAACATCTGATAGCTCTCTTTGCGGCTTTAACCATGAACGCATACGCAGGTAATGCCAAACAAACCGATGATACGTTGTATTATCTCTGCGATAATAACGAGAAGGGAAAACTGGATTTCGAAGACGAGATTCTGGTGATTACCCGAACCCCGGAGGGTGAGTACAAGGGTAAGTTCTACGGAACGAGCGATGAGTTTATGAAGGCTAGAAAAGGCTTTCTTCCAGGCTTTTATGCGCTTCCGTTTACCTTCAGAAAGGGTGGAAGTAAAGAGATAAGTTTCACGTTGAGTGCAAAGGACAGACGATTCCTCAACATGCCTGTCAGCATCAAGTATCAGAATCATTTTGATGCGATTGATGCCTTTGGCGATGTGTGGTATTTGGGTTGGAAGCAGAGTCAGGATATCCTTGATAAGGAAGTGGTGACTTTTTGTGGAGAGCTGAATGCTGATGGGATTGTACTGGAAAACAGGGATGTGGCTTTTCCTGAGAAAAAGCGTCTCTTCAAACGTGTAAAGGCAGATGAACTTGCCGCCTACGGTGCTCAGCTCATGACCCGAAAGCAAAGCAAGGAAAACAGCGGTCGGCTTTATCCGGTGCAAGGCAGAAGCGGCAAGGTGGTGGAGCTATCAGATGGCAATTTCTATCCGCTCATAGAGAAGGATGAGGAACAAGGCTGTTATGTTCTTGACGGTCAGGAGTTTTCTAAGGTTTCTATGGATAGGGGAACCGTAAGGGAATACAGGGCAGAGGATGGTAAGGGGTTCATCTATCTTACCAAGAACATCACCATCCATGTTTATGATGCTCCATCCACTGATGCCAAGAGAATTGGCACCCTCAGAGGCAGTAGCCATGAGGTTCCTGAGTGCTATCAGGTGTTGAACTATCAGAACGGCTGGTATAAGATTAGAATTGAAGGCGCAGCCGGGAATAAGGGTTCTGAAGGCTATGTGCCGGAAAAGCATTTCAGCTGGCATCCTAAGGGCATTTAATTAGGAATCTATTCATTCTGAATGAAAGGTTTTCGGCTCCTACCAAGGGCTTGAATATCGTGAAGTATAGCGATGGTAGTGTGAAGAAAGTTGCTGTTCAATAAGATGAACGCATCCTGATTATATTTAGGGGGTACGAGCAATCGTGCCCTTTTTTTATGTTACTAAAGAGTTAAATCGATGAAAAAGTTTGGCGTTATCAAGTAAAAAACGTATATTTGCGACAGGAAACCGTGTCTTGACACAAAAAAACGTCATAAACTATGTATTTTGAACGTAAAGCATACTTGAAAGAACTCATCTCGGCAGAAGGCAATGGGATGATAAAGATTATCACCGGCATTCGCCGTTGTGGTAAATCCTTCCTTTTGTTCAACATCTTCCGCAAGCATTTGCTTGAAAGAGGTGTTGCGGAAGATCATATCATACAAGTAAATCTTGAAGACCGTAGAAACAAGAAACTTCGTGACCCTGATGCTTTACTGGAGCATATAGATGCTCAGATGAAAGATAAGGATGGGTATTATATTCTCTTGGATGAGGTTCTGATGGTGAAGGAGTTTGAGGATGTGCTCAACTCTTATCTCCATGTGGAAAATGCCGAAGTGTATGTTACTGGTTCCAATGCCCGATTCTTATCGAAGGATGTGATAACTGAGTTTCGTGGTCGAGGTTGGGAAATCCGAATCCATCCGTTGAGTTTTTCTGAATATTATGAAGTGGTAGGAGGAGAGGAGCGTCAAGCCCTGGAAACCTATTATCTTTATGGTGGATTGCCTGCTGTGGCGCAGATAGAAACTCCTGAAGCGAAACAGAACTATCTTCGTGAGATTTATGAGACGGTTTATCTGAAGGATGTTTTGGAGCGTAATCGGCTGAAGAATTCTGATG
>ERZ773165.566-NODE-566-length-27104-cov-25.569300_pt1 | contig 27104 bp, 20 predicted proteins | sample MGYA00581003_ERZ773165 | MGnify/ENA primary metagenome ERZ773165 (study PRJEB29015, sample SAMEA2737817) | human gut metagenome | biome: human gut; feature: human-associated habitat; material: faeces | place: China | collected 2012 ... | reverse complement strand
CTGTCTGTCTGTCTGTCTGTCTGTCTGTCTGTCTGTCTGTCTGTCTGTCAAAATTGTACGCTACACGTATTTATATGTCCAATACATAATTTTATTCCCCAAGAATTTTCTGCGCTAGTTTCAAAGCAGATTTTATCGTATCCTGCATGTCATAATATTTATATTCACCGAGACGACCTCCAAAGAATACATTCATTAATCCTTCCGCACGTTTCTTATATTGAGCATATTTCTGCTGATTCTTTTCATCATTAATCGGATAATAGGGTTCTTCTCCCATATGCCATTCTGAAGGATATTCATAAGTGATAACAGTCTTCGCCTGCGTTCCAAAGACAAAATGCTTATGCTCAATAATACGAGTATAAGGTGTCTCTCGATCAGTGAAGTTCATCACAGCTACGCCCTGATAATTTGGTGTATCCAATACTTTTGTTTCAAAGCGAAGACTCCTATATTCCAAAGGTCCAAAACAATAGTCAAAATAGGCATCAATTGCCCCGGTATAGATTACAACATCTGCCTGTTTATCATATTCGCTTTTCATTGAATTGTAATCTGAACCCAGCTCCACATCTGCACCACTAATCATTTTTTCAATAATGCGGGTATATCCTTCCTCCGGAATACCCTGATACCGATTATTGAAATAATTATTATCATAGGTATACCGAACAGGAAGGCGACGAAGAATGCTGGCAGGCAACTCCTTGCATTCACGTCCCCACTGCTTTTCTGTATACCCTTTAATCAATTTTTCATACACATCACGTCCAACGAGATGAATCGCCTGTTCTTCAAGGTTCTTTGGCTGCCCATTAATTTCTCCCTGCTGCTGTTCAATAATCTTCCGTGCCTCACGAGGATAAACAACTCCCCACATTTTGCTGAATGTATTCATATTAAATGGTAAATTATAGAGCTCACCTTTGTAATTTGCCACCGGGCTGTTAACGAAATTATTAAATTCAGAGAATTGAGTCATGAAGTTCCAAACCATTTTATCGGAAGTTCTAAAGATATGTGCGCCATAGCGATGTACTGTAATTCCTTCAATTTCTTCTGTATAGACGTTGCCTCCAACATGATCACTCTTTTCTACAATAAGGCACTTTTTCCCTTTTTTTATAGCCTTATAAGCAAAAACAGCGCCAAAAAGTCCACTGCCGACAATTAAGAAATCATACTTTCTCATAATCTTACTTCACCTAAAACCTTTCTTTTATTTTCGTAATAAATATCGTAATCATTTGATCTTTAATAATAAAAAGGATACCACCATAAACTGCACTTCCTATTATAACAAGCAGCAGACTATGCAGGATAGAAGACGTCAGATATTGACTAAGTATACCGGTTATCAGCAGCATGATAAATCCACTCAGGAAGTAATTTTTACCCTGAGAAAAAATATCAAGCACGTTAAAGAAATCTCTTACCAGATAAAATTGTACAAAAGTAACCAGCCATTCAGTCAAAACTGTGGCAAGTGCGACGCCAGTAGAGTAAAAGCGAGGGATAAGGTATAGATTGATGATAAAATTAAAAATTGCTCCTGCTATAACAGATAACGTCAATTGATTTTGACGATTCATTGGCACCATAAATTGTATGCCGGTCACATTACTCAATCCCACGGCAATCAGCATACTGCTGATTATAGCCAGCACGTCTGCCACCGGTTCATAGCCAGGTCCAAAAAACCAGGGTACAAAATTTGACGATACAGCAACAAGGCCAAAACACATAGGAATCGTTAAGAAAAAGGAGAAACGATATGATCCCATCATGAATTTTCGAGCAGTCTTCATTTCCCCTTTAGCAACAGTAGCTGCCATCCGCGGCAGCATAACCGTTCCCAATGATGTTGCTATTGTCAGAAGGAGTTTGATAATTTTATCTGCCTGTTCATAATATCCATTTTCTGTATAACTATCCGAAAAAGAACCAAGCATTGTTTTATCCAGAACAACATAAACCTGGATAGCCACTTGCGGCAGAAATAACTGCAGGATAGGCTTCCAATTTCTAAGAGGATGAATCTCATGAATAGAAACCCTATGTACGTAATCTTTTAAAAACAGGCAGATTAATATCCCGGAAATCACATTCATTCCACCCATGATGAAAGTATACAGAATAAGATCATCCGGAGAGTTGATAAACAAAAACAAGAATGCAATGTTCGCCAATCTTACAATAAAATTTCGAACTACAATTTTACCAAATTCTTCTAATCCCTGAAAGAACCAGGATACATCAAACAAAACAGCCACAATATTAAAAGCCTGTACCCAATAAATCTGTGAGCTTACCTGCCATGCTATTCCAAGAATATAGTAACAGATCAGACTAACTAGTACGGTAAGCAACTGAAAACTAATAACCTCAAAAAAGATCCGGCTGTGAGCCACTCTGTCATCCTGATGGTAAGCAATTTCTCTTTGCGCAAAGTTGGTAATTCCAAATTGAGCCAGCAATACAAAATAAGCCACAATGGAGTAACTAAAGCTGTATTCCCCAATTCCATCTACACCAAGCACACGTGAAATATAAGGGGTAGTAATAAGTGGGGTCACTAGCGTTAATATTTGATAACTCAGGTTATAAAGATAATTTTTAGAAAGACTTTTCATTCCCAAGCTCCTTGTCCGATAAGGCAATATAAACTAAGGAAAGTAAAATCCAAACAGCATAAATCAAAATCAAAGAACCATTACACCCAGCAACCAAAGAACTTATTGTAGCTAAAATCAAGCTGAATAATCTAACTTGAATAACAGTATCACTACATTTGCGGATACGACACAACAATACAGTACATCCATAAATAAAAGGAAATAATAAGCAAAGCAAGCCTAGAATTCCTTTCGTTGCAAATACTGTAGCATATTCATTCATAGCATCAAAATTATGTTTTAATGGACCCATTTCCCAATATGCATCAATCCACTGCTGAACTTCGTTGCTCTGTAGATCGAAGTCATCAAAATGTTCTACTACATAAGCGCCATTCAGCATTTCCCCTACCCCAAGCACAGGGTGCTCTAACCCTATTTTTACATTGGATTTGAGCAATGCATATCTTGCTTGATTACTGCGTTTATTGGATGAGGCGAGGGATCCTACATTATCCTCCATATATTCAACAGCCACTTGATGTATGGTCGGTTCTGCTCCATTGAAATTGACATTCGAAAATAGGCTAGTAGATGCAATAGATATAACAAAAGCACCCACTACCACACATAGAATCATAATAAATCTTTTAATATAGCCTTTCCCAAATAGAAAGAGCAGCAATATCACTGACAATGCTAAAATTCCGAGCAGCATAGATACTGCTGTTCGCGCCCTCGTAAGAAATACCATATAGCTAACCGAAAAGACAAGAAATATATAATATTTCCATTGCTTAGATTTATTAAGAATAGGTATAAATAGAAAAGGCAAAGCAAATGCAATATAATTACCTACTCTTGACGGTTCACTAAAAACAGATCTGAACTGATTTTCCCAAAGAAGTGGTGGCCACCAATCATGAACCTTACCAATATCATGAATTAAAGGATTAGCCTGCTTTAAAATGAAAGCCGCCGTAAGCGATCCATGCTGGTAAAATACATCTACCAAACCATAAGCAATAAATACAGCCAGTCCTGCCAATAATCCCTTGAAAAAGACACTCCATGCCCTTCTGAAGTCATTCTTATACCAAAGATAAATCATATAAGAAACGCCGAATTGATAAAGCAGCTCAAAAAAAGCAGATTTAATGGATCGCACAAAAATCCAGATAGAAAACAACTGCTCATATGAAATAGAAATTTGGTGCTTATGCAAAAGATTCAAGCCCCATGGCAGTTTCTCAATTTGAGGCTCCGGCGCATTCAAAACTAAATCCCAATAGGGATAAATATACAATCCATGAATTGCAGAAACCTCGTAGATTAGAAAAGTAATACAAAAGAAAAAAGCAGCGTAACGGTTCCAGAGATGAATGTAACCTTTATAGATCATAAAAGCAGTGAATAAAAAACCTGCCATAATAGGATAATCCCCAAGCATGTTAGAGTAGTGTCCACCTAATCCCCAAAGATTATTCCATATTGCTTTAGGTCCATAATCAAATATTATGCAAAAAACTATCAGAAAGAACAAGGTGTCTCTTATTCTTTTACTACTACTAGCCAGATTCATCGTAATTCCTCATCATTTTAATATACATAATTACGCAAAATATTGAAAATACTTTCTCAGCACAGCATCACTAGTCAGCTTCCCCTGTAAATAATCACTCCTAATTAGGGAAGCAATCTTAGCCTTCCATTCCTTATTTTCTGCAATACGCATGAGTAATTTCGAATCGCATTGATTCAGCCATTCAAGCCGAAATTCTTTCCAGCTATCTTCATTATTCATATCAAGCAGCCAGAGAGCTGACTGCATCTTATAGTCCTTGCAGATTTTAATTACCCAGTCTTTATCCTCAGTTTTTCCCATAAGTGCAATAGAAACAAGGCTAAGTATACATCTCACCAGCCTCTGATCATGAGAATCTGCAATCTTTCTCTCATGATGTTTCGAATAAGAAGGTTCTTGTTCCGTAAAAAATTTAACTATTTCTTCTTTCCTCACCTGACTCATAGAAATAGCACCAGCCTGAACGCCAACCAGGTATGTCCTATAATCTTCTACAGAATTCCCCGAAATCCAGTTTTCTAGCCACTTGCTAATCATCTTCTTGGTATTTTCGGAACAATGTGGATAAATATAGATGAAAAAACTTGCATTTCCATAATCGCCTTTCTGTAAAAGATCTCGTATTTTACTGCTTCTATCATGAGAAATCTGCGCCTCATTTAAAGTCCAAAGTGAAGTACTCATAGTATCTGTCAGCTCATTTACCAGCGTATTATCATTGATTGATGGCAGAATGTCCAGAATTTTATCTACCAGTTGTAACAAACCATTGGCTGCTGCAGAGTCTTTTTTTATGATACTCTGTTTTCCGACTCGCTCAATAATCCGGATGATTGCATTATAATTTTGCCTGAACCCCACTATTAAATTCATTGACAGCAGTCGCTTGACCATGGATAATGCAGAAGCAATCAATTCATCTTCAAGTTTGATATAACTCATAATGGCGAATAGCGACGATAGATATTGATTGTGATTCCTTAAACTGCTCGAGGTGCCAGATAAATTTTCAGAAACCAATGATAGATATTCCCTCCCATTGGCAGAAACTTTTCCCTCCTTACGTCCTTCAAACAGGAGCCTAATCTCATTGGCAGACAAATACCGGATTGCCAAAAAGAGATCAAATACCTGGATTTCATCTTCATGGATATTTTGTGTAGGCAAGGCAGCCGGATTGGTTGTAATATCTTGTGTTTTATCCTCTGCCAAAGCAGAAGTAATTAAAGCAGATGCCGCCTTGGCAAAGACAATTTTAATTTCTTTAAATCTATCGATGAATAAATGATTCCCCTGCAGATAATGATAGAAATTTTTTACCTGGGCTCGTAACTTCTTGTACGCCGGAGTTCCTCCATAAACTATATAATTTGATTTTGCCTCATTCTCTACTTTCTGCGACTCCTTAACAATAATTTTCAACATACTATAAGCCAAATTAAATGAGTATAACTCCTTTAAAAATCCATTCTTTTCTTGATTCTCTGCATGACCATCTGTTAAATCAGGTATCTGCATAAAAATCTTGTCTAAGTCAAGACTTGCCCATTCTTCCCTGATTTTTTCAGCTACCTCTTTTTCAGCAAGGCTATAGCTAACAAACCGACCTAAATATCGTTGATTACATTTGGCTACAAAATATCCTGCATAATTGGCCTGGCGATAATAAAAATAGGCAACTCTCTTAGCGTAGAAATATGCCTTTGTATAGTCCTTTAATAAATAACATAAATGGGCTTGCATTAAATATGCATCAGCATCACCGATTGGAAGCAATTGTTCATGATGATTTTTAAGTTCTTCCAGTTTTTTGAAATCAAAAAACGCCATAGCTGAAAGCACTTCATCCTGCTTTATATTCGAGCCGCTGGTCGGGATTATAATCGTTTTATTTCCAAGTGAAACGGAAACGGATAAACCACATAAACCGCCTTTTTTCATGATATCTAAAAGAATCCTTATTTTCTTTTCTTCATCTTCTTTAAAATATAGGCGATCTTTCCAATTTGGCTTACCATCACCCTCTTTAAGACTAACCACACGTTTAATATTTTCTAATTGCTTATACCATTTCTGCGACTCTATATCTTCTCTTCCGGGGTAATCTCCTGCAGACTTATGCGCTACATAACATAGCTTAAGGAAGAGAATACTCGATTCATCCTGATCACTTTGCACAAATAACCTTCTGCTGCGAGGTCCAGTTCCGTAAGATAAAATGAAATTAAAGGAAAAATCATGACCATTAATGGAACTTACCGAATAGTATTTTTCTAAAATTGAAATGATATGGTTTGTATAGGGTACTTGCATATAGCGGTATATACCGATTGTCCCCCAAAGTTCGTCCAAAATCGTCTTCCACTGGTCTCCCTGCAATAACCAGTCTAAAACACGATTAAGTCTTTTCGTCTTAGAAATCTCTTCCCCATTCTCTTGAAAGAGCCCTGCATAAAGAGTATTAATTCCAAAGTTTTTATAATAATTCTCCTCATACTTATCATACTCACCGACAGATATCATATAAGCATTTCTAAAATCTCCCTGGAGTACATTTTTGACCCATGAAAAAATTTGCTTCAAATCAGAGTCACTAAAACTATATCCAATAAATAAAATGGTTTTAGTACCAGCCAATGAAGTAATATAATTTTTTATAAGACGAAAATTCTGCCCATAATTCAGATAATCATCCTCTTTAAGAACAAAATTATCATGCTCAAAATCTCCATGCATCTTAATAAGCTCTTTTCCCCGGTTATAGGGAAGTTCGCTGTCTTGGCTGACAACATCCAGGACTTCGCCGGATTCTTCAGCCGCCTGCTCCAAAAGATGATCATAATTTGTTGTAATCATCACATCTGCATTAAAATCGATAATCTTTTTATGCACAGGCATTGTTTGTAAATGAATGCCGTATTTGAAAATTTGATGTACTAGTTGTGTATAATCATTCTTACCTCTAGCATTGAAATAATATTGAGGGATTTTCAGACTGTCTATTTCATTAGGCGAAATATTCAGTTTATCTGCAATCTGAGAAACAGCCTTACTCCATGACGGCATGCCGGAATCCAATGACACCCCTGCACCAACAAAAATAACAAGATTATGATCTGCCATGGCGGTACGTATTAGCCGCCTTGATTCTTCATAAAAATTCTTCGTGAAAGGCTCTAAATGATCCAGCGATATAACCTTCTTATCCATGTTGTAGTGTCCTTTCTATTCAATAGAGACAAGCCTTATTACATTTCTGGAGCAGGCTTAAGAAGATGCTTGATTGCTTGTAAGACTTTAAAAACCCATGTTTTACGGAGAAATCTTATTTGGGGAACACGCTTCGTTGGATTCATTGAAATATACCGATTAATTCGAGACAAATGCATTTCATTAATTATGTCAGGGTATCTTCTCTTAGTATCCCACACAAACTCAGCAAAGAATCTGTCTTTATACGGTTTTTGTATAACTATAGTATAGCAATTGAACAGCATCGTATAACGTGAATCAATTATAGAAAACAAGTATTTCCGACGTACCATACTAGGAATATTTGAAATTACTTCACTATACAACCGTATCAAATTTGATTCAATTTTTATTAAATCCTCAATATGTTTATACATTCCTTCACTGCTCACGCTCTGCCCTGCATTGCCAAGACGATACTGGTAAACACAAGCATCGACAAATACAATTGTTCTCGCTGCTAATCCGATATAAAAATACATATCAGTATCTGCATAATAGCAATTTTCTTGAATTTTCATACCCACATCACGTAAACGTTGCGTTTTTACTGTTGAATTAGACATAACGAAAAGATTGCTCCATGATGCACTTTGGTCAAAAAACTCATCGAATTGATAGACTTCTCCCACCGTATTATTTCTTCTCATAGAAATCAGTTCACTGTGATCAGGATATACTTCTCTATAATCATCAACCACAACATCTACATCTACTTTTTTCAAGAAGCAACATAACCTATCCATTTCAACCGCATCTACCCAATCATCTCCATCAACTGCTCTGTAATAATCCCCTGTAGCTAATTTAAGCGATTTATTTAAAGTTGAACCATGACCACCATTTTCTTTATTTATTAGGTAAATAATCCCCGGGTACCTTTTCTCATAGCCGGATACTATCTCTGCTGTATGATCGGTGGAGCCATCATTGATTACAAGGATTTCGAAATCACTCAAATGCTTACATGGCAAAAAAGAATCCAAACATTCCTCTATTGTTTTTTCAACATTATAAGCTGCAATGGAAATGGTTAATAATTTAGACATCAGTCATTTCTTCCTTTATTGATAATAATATACATTACAGATACGTCTATTTTACTACTTTATTTTTGGGTGGCGTTAATAAATAATGATTTATGATTGTCGTTTTTCCTCTTCAGTTTCCCTTATGCCTTCCTGTGTCCAGATGCTTTCCTATATAACCGATATAAATCAATCTTTGCTGATATTCCACCTTGAAATACAGTCTATACGATTTGTCCAAATTTGTATGAAGTAAGCACGCAACTTCATTTCCTGCAAACGATTTGGTTCTTGATTCCATTTTATTTTTATCATTTCTTACACTTCCCGATTCATCACGAGCATCAGGCAGAACATTACGCAAATCATTAAAAGATAAGCTGTTTATCGTATCAATAAATAGAAAATTATTCAAAATGCACAATTTGTTAATAATTGCACTAATATATTTCTTTTCTATTTCCAGTTTTTGAAACTCATCTGAAAAAAACAATCGTTCCCAATATTTATGCTCTTTTGCTTTGCTCTTAAGATGATCCAGCGATACTATATGAGATTGACAATGATCCGCGCCTCGATAAAACAAGTCATATGATTTGAATTGTTCCTCATTAGTAAAATTGAAGACCTTTCTTGCTATGGTATCATGTTTAGAAGTAATTGTAACAAGGGGATCTTTATCAATATTGGGAAAAGCAAAGGAAATAGCAGGAGCATCCAGATGATATGCTGCGCTTAAACCTTTCGCAGATTCGTCATGATACAAAAAGATTTCTTTATCTTTCTCCATGTACGGACTTTTATCGTTTATTCTAAAAAAAAGCGAATAGATATCATGGTAATCCTTTGTATTTGCCATGTTTGCAAGCTGCTTATATTCGCTTAAGAGTCTTTGCATCAGTCCATTTTCACTCCTAAGTTCTGGCGTGGTATTGTTGTTGCTTTCTTTAGCCTGATTCAGAATTTTCAGAAAATAACCTAAGGCTTTTCCCCAGCCAGAACAGTCAAGAGTTTTCACAGACTTAGCGTTCAAGCATAATTCATTAAAGCAGAAAATCATGATGCACCTTCCTAGTCAGATTAATTTAAAAAGATTATCTTCCCATTCTGACATAAAATCCTGTGGCCATTCACTCAATTTTCCTTCATTATCTGCATGAATTTCCGTAATTACCGGATCCGAGATGTCCTTTGAGGGTTCAGAAAAAAAGTTAATCAGCAGCTTATGTGAATCTAGCCTTTTTTCTTTAATTGCTACCCTTATGCCATTGATGATGTGATCGCTGTGAGTTTCTAAGATAACCTGTGCACCATTTTGCACAGCTCTGGCAATCAATTCACCAATCATGGACTGTGCTTTCGGATGAAGATGAGCTTCAGGATTTTCAAGAATCACCAGACCGCCGCTGCTAACGGTGAGAAGAGCCAGTACTATAGGAAATGTATATGTCAAACCAAAACCGACATTGGCAGAGCGTCTGTCTTTAGCACCATTATTCTGAGCATAACTCAAGAGTGCAGCATCCATATCACGTTCTACCTTTGCATGAATCTGATACCCCGGTGATATATACCCCATCCATTTAGTGACCTGAAACCCAATATTTTTCGTTTCACCAGAATCTGCCATTCCTGTAAGAGGCATCTTTTGACCACTCATATGGTAAAAATAAAAAGCTGCATATTCACCTTTGCTGCCAATATTATGGTTCATTTCTACACTTTCATCCGGCACTTCAAAGCGGCTACGAGGCCCAAGCCTATCTGCTGAAATAAAAGAGAAGTCAATATATTGAGAACTATTTTTTGCAAATAATGCGGATCTAAAAAATATTTCCACATCTCCCTTTCTTTGGGGCATATAGATCGGTTGTAATATACTGGACGGCTCGCTCTTTTCATTTACTTTTGTCGACCAGGCTCCATCGAACATTCTCTCTTTACCAGATGTATCATATAATTTTATTCTAATTTCGCTATTATCGCTAAAATCACATAATACATCTCTATCTGTTCCCAAATGCATATATTGATTATTAAGCCGCAAGTTGAATGCAGGAATTTCCGGATTTTCTGATCTCTTTTGAGATTCTCTTAAAAGCAGCATAGATTCAATCACCGTAGATTTTCCGACACTGTTAATTCCAGCAAGAACCGTCAAAGGAGCAATTTTTATATTGGATGATTTAAAGCACTTAAAATTTGTCAAAGAAAGCCGGGTAATCATTGTAAACACTCCTTTATCAGTTGATCTACCAGAAAAAACCGCAATATCACTGATTCTTTATGGCCGGTCCCCTGAGAAACAGCATTAATGAATTTTTCATTTTTTAAAAGTTCATCATATTTTTGTGTAAAGAATGAGCTGTCTTTAACCTTTGTAAAGTCATTATCATTCATTCGGCTGAGCTGTACAGACCAGACATCAAACATTGCTTTGTTTATCCGGTTTGTACCATTCCCTGATTCTGTTAAAAGTATACGTTTAAATGCTTTACCTCCAAAAAGAATCCGGGCCCTCCACATAGCTTTATCGAAATCATAGCAGATACGCTCCAAATACGCTTTATCCTCATTACGCAGATGGCTCATAACGCTTTCCAGAAAATCATCCATTCGTTCACGATAGTTTTCCGGTTTCAGGATATAAAAAGCAACAAATCTTGTCACCAATTCCTGATCAAGCATACGCTTCGAATTAATATGGAAATATTGAAAAGAATGAAGATTAGCCAGTTTTTCTATAAAATTTGACGGAATCCCATGAAAAATAGCATGACGTATTTCTTGTGCATTTAAATAAAATCCACCAGTGTTAATTCTTTTGAAAATAGTAAATTTGACTTCGTCTGGAGTTCCTGGCTGGATAACATTTGCAATAATCTGTGTTTCTTCTAGTCTACGCATCATATTTCTAGGCAGCTCAGAGAATTTCAAGCCAGTGAACTCACCAAAATACTCCAAATTTGTCAGCTTTAATGACTGATCTATAATGAAGGCTTTCATCGCATTTAAACGCTGCAGCCCGTCTACAACCAGCCAACACTCATCATCAGAACCATCAAAATAAAACGTAGGCAGGGGTATACGCAGAAGCATTGACTCAATAAGCCTGCTCTGTCTAGTCTTATCCCATAACTCTCCATTTCTTTGGAAACTGGTATTCAAATCAATTTCTGGTGGGTCAGAGCTCATTCTCTGTACCAGGTTATATATGGTAGGCTGAATAACACTGATATTAATCTTAGCCGGGTCAAATTTGTTTAAATAAATTCCATCCGGACTACCATCAGAGGCGTCACTATCGTCCTCAGCATTAACCAGCAACTTATCTGTGGTCTCTTCCTGAGAGTTCAAGTACTGATTCGAATCATTTTGCGATTCAAATGCCATAAGTCTCACCTTCCCTGCCATTTATAAAAAACTAAAATAACAAATCCATATTTATATTATCCACAATGTTGTGATCTTTCTCCGGTCAAAGCTTCACTATTTCAATGCTTTATCCTTAATTTTCTTCAAGAAATGAGAAGCACCTTCCTTTTTCCACACTGTTTTCAGCCAGTTCTTATCCACATGTGCCAAGAGCTTTCTTTTCTCAGCAAGGCCGGCCCCTTTCCAGAGCTCATTAAATTCCCCCTTATATAATACAGCAGGAAGTTCTTTAAAGGGAGATGGAAATGACAGCATATCCCGAGAAATTCCATCAACTTTCTTATATGGAATACCGGCATAGAATGTTTCAAAGGATCCAAAGGATGTATTCTCAATGACAAAATCAGGATTATAGAATTTTTGATAATTAAAATCCAGAAGCTTATCCAGTATTTTATCTGCCTGCGCGTTCCATGGATAGGTTTCTCCCCAGCTGTGGGCTTGGATACGAGAAGCAATGGCACCGATATCAGATGACAGGCAGGGAATACGAAGACGTATGGGAATAGACAGCGTATAGCTGTAAGTTTCAGGACAAACACCAAACCAGAAATAATTGACCTGATGACTTGAAATCATGCTATAAACTTCCTGCTCTTTATATGGACCAAGTATGGTAATATATCTTTTTTCATCGCAGCACAAACGTTATTTTATTTGCATCGCTATCACGATGTTCTTCCTCGAAAGAGGAATGCAGAGCGTGGCTTGTACACTCACCATCCAGTGCCTCTCTATGCCGCAGACTGCTCGCTGTACCATTTACCCCCTCAGTTTTGGGCATTACTGTATATACTTTTTTCTTTCATTAGTATGCTCCTTCCCACATTTCTTCTCTACAGACAGAATTTTTTCATAAGCTTTAATAGTCTGTTCCGCAGCTTTCATCCAGTTAAAATGTTCTATAACCTGTTTCTTTAGATGCTGATTTGTCTCTGTATGAAATGCGTCCATAATAGCATTTCTAATAGAAGATAAATCTTCCGGATCACATACAAAAGCATCAAGCCCGAAATATTCCCAAGTGGGAGCTTGGAACGATGTCACAATATTCGTATCATATAATGCGGCCTCCAGCGAAACCAATCCTGGAGACTCACGAAGACTTGCCAGCACATGCACCTTAGCCTTTTGATAAAATGCCCACAGATAATCATGGTCAATTTGCGATACAAAAAAGACATTCCCTCTTTCTCTTGCAAGTTGTTTACAGTACTGTCCATAGGGCTTTTCTATACCTCGGCCAACGAATACCAATGGAATTTCTCGATAATTTATCATTGACTTGATGATCTTAGCTTGCCCTTTGATCGCTTCGATTCGCCCTACACACAAAACATAATTCTCGGGCAGATGATCCAGCTCTTTTTGATACTTTTCTGGAAGCACAGGGAGTGCAGCTTCACTATCAATAGCATTCACAACGATACTACTTTTCCCCCGCAGATCAGGCATCTTAAAGTCTTGCGCCAAGATTTCTAACTCTGCCACTGAGTTTGGAAGGATCCATCTGACAGACTTTAGAATTTGACGTCCTTTCTTTTGTTTCCTCAATCTGAATAGGAGCTTATCGAAATAATAGATTTTGTGACGACTATTAATCCAAAAGAATGCAGACAACATCTTTAAGCACAACTGATATTTCCAACTTCGAAAGCTTCTGTAATCGTCATCCATGTCCATATACTGAAAATCCCACCAAATTGTCGAAAGCACAACTGGTTTTCCTTGTCGATTAGCATTGTCTACCTGTGATTTAGTAACGTCAAATGTTTGCAAATTGAAAACATGAACAATATCATATTTCGAGACGTCAGGCCTTTCAGACAGATCCAAATCTACTGAATAGCCCATTCTTTCAATAGCTTCCTTAGTTTTTAAAATTTGCGTACTGTCCCCACCAAATTCCGTCAATAGGTTTGGTCGGCTTTGAAAAAGAATCCTCATTTGTACCTCTCAAAATTTACGATGTAAATGCTAATATAAAGCTAAGCCATTCAGAATCCTAATAGCCAGGAAAAGTGAGCCACCTTGGGTTGGCATCCCGCATGATTAGATTAGACGTAATTCACTGAAAGGGGATACATCAAAGCGAGAATCACTAGTATGAACTATGATTGTATCCTGCAGGAGTGTCGGCTTGAGAACAAAAGCCAGCGAGAAATCTCTAAAAATCCTGTTTCAGTGATCCCGTTACACCTTTTGAACTATAAGCAATCAGACCAGACCAACAACTTTCGCCTAAAATTCCACCATCATCGTCATGAATTTCCTTACCAGCTTTTAGAATCCACACCAGATGCAATTTCTTCTCTTTTTGAAATTTATCCAGCAGATTCTTTCTAACAACCAGGCACGACTCCCTTGAAGTCGAAAACTCAAGATTATATGCTGCTAATTTTCCCTCTTCATCGAGAAAAATGCCATCTGCATCTCCTTGTCTCAGTTTAAACATTTCCATAATCTCTGTGCAAGGTACTCTTCTTCTCACGATCTCATCCTTGCTACCATCATATTCATTCTCCCACAGGAGCTCGGAGTCTGCACATAGTATTTCACCCAGTCTCACCGCCCCAGAATCTATTCCTACACTTATCCTATCTGATTCATTATAGACCTTACAACTAGGCGCCCAAGAATACTCTCTATTGAAAACATCAGTCATTGGCCGGAAACATGTGAGGGACGGATCAATGCTTTTAAAATTGTTTTCCAAAGCTTTTTTTAGCACCGACTTCTGAGTAGAGGTTACGAAATATGCGTAAGCCCAAACCCAGATATACTTACCCGCCTTATCTATTGACCCGCTGCTCATAAAGGAGGTAAAAGCCACCCCGGTATCCTGATTGATTCCAGAAAAAAGCCTCGATCTTTTCACCTCTTCTAATATCTGACCTTTTTGATTAAGCCATGACTCCGCATTTCCTTTGGTCAATCCTTCAGCACTCGCATCAGTTGCCTCTATATCTGTTTGAAAAAAATTGATTGAAGCATGATGCATTACCTCCGATTGAATCATAGGTTTAGCATTTAGCGTAGGATCAAAATCACGAATTGAAAGCTCCCAAGGCCCCTCATATTGTTCCCCGCGCCAGAGATCATACCGGTTATCAATCTGATAGTTGTCAGCCACACGAGCAAGAATATTGTGCATCACAATCCACTCATATTTTTTCCCTATACGTTCTGTTTTAATCGTGCAACTCCGATCATACTCGATACAAGAGAAATCGTAATCCCCAAAGTAGTCGTCTGAATATCCCAATTCATGAAAGATAAAATAAACGGCATACCGGTATATTTCCTTATCATTTACTGCAAAACGTTGTACTGCACTTTGAAAAATATACCGTCCAAAGTCCCCATAAACTCCTCCCATGCCTGCGAATTTCATAGAACGAAGAATTAGAATTTCACCCATCCCACAATTTTCTTTAATTTTCTCTACATATTCGATCTGTATAACAGGTATAGGTGCTGACTGATAAGGAGGTACCCACTTCTCTTTTTTCATCCCTCCAATATTCCTTGGACATTCATATACAAAACGCTCTATAATCATCCGAGCATAATCGCGCAGAAGTATATCCGGATATACAGTTTCCTGATCAAACACATGATTGTATACATATAGGGCCAATTCTTGAAAGCACGATTTATCTTCCGTTTCCCTCTTACAACAGGCTCCGAATACCACGCCATAAAGTCGTTCCAGCACATAGGGATCGTTTACTCTTTCAAACTTTTCAAGCAAGGGTTGGCAGAGAGAAAAATGATTTTTCAGTATTTCAATCATTGCTTTAGAGGTACAGTCTCTCAGTTTTCTATTGGACGAGCATAATAGCCATCCAAATAAAATAAGCAGCAACCAAATCTGCTGATTATCAAGTTTGTTCAGGCTGTCCCCTTTCTGATACTTATCAACCAGTTGTACAAGTCGATCTTTCTCTGTCATCTGATTTATGTAAATTGTCCATTGATAATCTCTTGTTTTCAAAGAGTACTGCATCAGGTATCGGTGCAAAAAGTTAGCATTGAGAATATGATCGATCTTCAGACTGTTGCCAATAAGCATTTTCCATAAACTTTCATTTTGAAATGGATATTTCGCCAAAAGATCGATAAACTCATCAGAAGAAACATGTATATGTTTCTGTTTCCGCCATTGAAGTGATGTAATATATCGAGAAAAAATAAACCTTTTGTCCTCACTTAAACTGAGTTCACCAATCAGATCGATGCATTCTTCCCTATATTTTGCCGCATAAAAAGCACACGCATGTACAAAAAGATCAACATTCCCCGGGTTCTCAAGTGTTCCATTTTTGATTCCGAGAACCTCTTTGACAAGTGCCTCTCGCAGGTCTTCTTTGCCAGTATGGCTCTTGACAAAAATCTTAGCGCAAAAAAAATCATTCATCTGATCAAAGGCAAAAAAATATATCTTCTGATCGCCAAAAGACCCATCTGCAAGAATTCTCTCTCTTTCCAGCTGAGCAACAAATGTCTTTGGCGAAAGACCACTATTGTCCCAAAATGATAAACCCAGGATTTCTTTCGGTGTTATGAATCGTTTTCCCTTTTTGAGCATAACTTTAACGATATCCGTTAAAAGTGTATGCAATAAGCCATCGCCCATAACGCATCCATTTTCATTTAAGTGTAATGCTTCGTGAATTTTATCGTCAGCCGAATCAATGATTCTCTCATATACATCTGGAAAACCAACGTTCACCCCATTATTTCCCAATTTACAGAACAGTGTCAGAAAGAGAGGATTTTCAACTCCATACTCCAAATCTTCCATCGTTGAAAAAGGAATATGATAATAATCTAAAAATTGGCTTACGGCATCTTTCCCTGTCAGTCCTTTATGAAGAAGCGCAACAATCTTTTTCTCCTCTATCTCTTTCAAAACCGAGTTAGAGAAAATACTCTTTGCATATTCGGAGCGGTAACTTATCACTAGGCGTACCATGGATAGCGACCGTACCTTATCCACTATATTTCGTATAAATTTTTGCCATAATTGGAAATGCCAGGTTTCATTCAGCGCATCAATAAAGACAGGAACAATCACATTCTGCCGCTCTCCTATAGCTTCCAATATGTCCAACAAATCATCAAAATGAAAATCAAGCTGCAAATCCTTCATAATCTGTTCATCTAAAAAATTTGCTTCTAAATAATTACCACCAGCTAAAAGCAAAACCGGCCGCCCCTCGTCCAGTAAGGATTTCGCTTCATGGGCCAGCAACTGTGTTTTCCCGACACCTGCATTTCCGTGGATTGCCAGTACCTTAGTCTTGAGTAGCAATTCTTCCTTCCCCATAACTGCTACGTTCCCCGGCAAACTCATCAAATCCGTAAGTGCTTGAATCTTTTGCGCTCGATTCCATTCATCCTTCCTTTTCTCTTCCAGCAGACTTAGCTTACCTGATTTATTATCATAGTTTCTCTGCTCTTGTTGGAGTGTTTCTCTTTTTTGCTTTACTTTCTCCAAGTCAGTCTCAACTTTTTCTTCCAGCATTTTCTTCCATTCAAATGCATCCTCTATAGTAGACTGGACTACATCAGGAAGCGAAGAAACGGCATCACGCAGTGCATAAAGATATTTTCGCCCTTCCCAATCATGGCGAAGCTTTTCTTCTATCTCATCTATCAACCCACTTTTCTTTGCATTTATAATTTCTGCTGCACCAGAATCACGTAGAAATATAGATAAAGCATTGCTTGTATTCGTCTCCACATTAAATTTCGAATTATACCGCTCCCCCATAGTATCCATCGTACTACGAGCCTTTTCTATAAACCAATTCAACGAAAGTTGATGATTTCCAAAATAATATATAGCCAAATAATGATTCTCTGATTTCCGTACCTGATCCAGGATACCATTATTTGTTATGAGTTCTAAAGAAATATGTGCTTCTTCTAAAGACCGCTTGGATCTTTCCAAACTACTGCTATTCAAGTCTTTATTGCAATATAAATAAACACAATCCAGCTGCCCTTTATAGTTACTTATAATCTTTTCCACAGAAGATTGAATCTGTTTGTAATCAGCTTTTGTCTCAAAGTACTTCGATTGAAACCCTATATTCTGTTTTCTTATTTCATCATAAACCGGCTCTGTCTCCAAGCCTGGATTATTGGGATTACTATGGAGATGGCATGGCTTCTTATTACCAGATAGAAACTCATTTTGAAATAGCTGCCGACAGAGATCCTCAAACTTAAACTGTATTCCTCTTGCATCTTGGTTATAATTTGCAAAACTATTCCAATCTATCTGAAACATACCACACTCTCCTCTCTGGTCCATATCCACACTATGCCCACAATACATAGCGTATCTCTGATATACTCATTTCTATCTATTTTATCCCCCTTAATCTGACCTTCGTGTGCTTATTAGCATAATGGCGACCTTCACAATTTGATTTAATCATGCCACATATTCAATCTCAAAACTAAGAGGACTACTCTAAACTTCTGGAGCCATAATTATATTTTATTTCTATCATCACTTAGACGGCTTCCGCACATAATCCAACAGTGTACCAATCATGCTCCCCTGAAACTTCGTTTTCAAATACTGATCTACTTCCAGTTTTTCAATCAGACTCAAATCATTATACTTCACGCTCAGTTCTTGAATTTTTATCTCCAGTTCCGAAATGAACCGTTCTGATTCCTTTTGCATAAGTTCACCTTTAGCCGATAAATTCTGTGCATGCTAATGAAAAAACAGTCTACATGATCAAGAATTTTTGAGTCAATCATAAATTCTTATCAACTTAATTTCTGACTTGTGTAAGCAGTATGAATATTGCATTACTGTGCTTAATACTACTCTATGGAAATACTGACTAAATCGCTCCCCCCTTTCCTCTTGCATTTTCACACAAGGCAAAGAATAAGCCAACGCGAATAGCGAGCTATTTAAGGAGGTTTTTGACGAAGCATTGCATGAAAATACATGCCAAGTCGGACTCTGCGATTAGTCCGATTCCCGCTATGCTTCCTTAACGTAAATGCAAATAAAGGTAAGATTTTGCATTTTCCTACTCGATCCGTATCTTCCCCTCCACGACCTTTAGGAGATACTGTCCATACGGGCTCTTGCCATACTCTTTCGCACTTTCTACCAAAGCTACCTTATCGATCCAGCCGTTCACGTAGGCGATTTCTTCCGGCATGGAGATGTGGATGCCGGCGCGGGTTTCTACGGAGCGGACAAATTCAGTAGCTTCGTAGAGGGAGTCCATCGTGCCGGTATCGAGCCACGCATAGCCGCGGCCCAGGGTGACTACATTCAGATTTCCTTTCTCGAGATAGATCTTATTGAGATCTGTGATCTCAAGCTCACCTCTCGCAGAGGGCTTCACCTGTTTCGCGTATTCGCAGACGTTTTGATCGTAGAAATAGAGACCCGTCACAGCGTAGTTCGACTTCGGATGGGCAGGTTTCTCCTCGATGGACTTGGCACGCCCTTCTTCATCGAAGTCGATGACTCCGAAACGCTCCGGATCGTCGACGTAGTAGCCAAAGACAGTGGCACCTTCTGTGCGGGCGGCAGCTTCTTTCAGGTACTTTGTGAGGCCTGCGCCGTAGAATATGTTATCCCCCAGTATCATGGCGCAAGGCTCGCCATCGATGAATTCTTCTCCCAGAATGAAGGCCTGCGCGAGACCGTCGGGAGAGGGCTGGACCTTATAGGAGAGATGGATGCCATAGCGCGAGCCGTCACCTAAAAGGCGCTCAAAATTTGGCAGATCCTTCGGGGTAGAGATGATGAGGATATCCTTGATCCCCGCCAGCATGAGGGTGGAGAGGGGATAGAAGATCATCGGTTTGTCATAAATCGGAAGCAGCTGCTTCGATGTCACCCTGGTTAACGGATAAAGCCTTGTGCCGGAACCTCCGGCGAGAATAATACCTTTCATAAAAATATGTTCCTTCCTTTAGGTAAGTTTAATGAGTGGAATGCAGAAATTCTATATGTAATAGCATCTCCTGCAAAGCCTTAATTATTTAGCTTGACTAATTTCATAATGGATTTCATTAACTTACTTTAGTCTGACTCCATTGCACTCAAAAAGAGATGGTTCGAAAATGGCCAAATTGAAACCACCGGAATGCATTACGCTTCGGTATTTAATTCCTTGAAACATCTGCTGTCCATTAATAGTAATACTCTTAATAAAAGCTACTATATACTGTGTCGGCATATAGTCAAGGGCAGAGTCTGAATGCCTGACAGGTTTACCTGTCCCATAAAAGCACATAAATTCCCATAAACATATCATTCAAAAAACAGATGAACGTATTGTAATACTCTATTAATCTTTACTTCCCATTATTTTGTAAGATGATGGGGAACCTCTGAAACAGAAGCCGCCAATCTTTCTCTTTCTTCCTTATAAATTTGATTTGCAAATTCCTCAATTTTATGTGTAATCCACATATAGGCAGTCGTACCTTCTGAATAATCGGCTTCTGCATACATATCTACGCGTCCATCTTCACGGAGTTTCTCTACCTGATTGAGTGCTTCCTGATTGCCATGCGGATATACCGCAAATGTAGCACCGCCAAACTTTTTAACGACTGAAAAAGCTGGCACATCACTCGGCCCATCAGCAATGTAAATCATATGATTAAACTTTACGCGCCTTGAGCTCTCTTGTACTTTTGCATTAACATCAATTTCTGGATGCAGTGGGATGCCTTTATTAATCTCAAACAATGCACGAGTCTTACTGGTATTATCAATCGTAAAACCAATATCCTGCAGTTCTACTTTCTGCGTTTCAGGATTAAGTTCATCAATGAGCTCACAGCCCCATATTCCCTTCACCCATTTTTTCATCCAAAGATCAGTACCTTCCAAAATTTTACGCATACCCGTACTGACAATATAATTCTCGACCTTGATATTATACTCCTGGTACTTAGAGCCATATTCACTGTGCAGGGGAAACTCATTGGTGTATTTGATGAGATCAATCGCTCCAGCATAAAAATGCTGCATGGAACCATAGGACTTTAACTTTTCATTATTAAGACCTTTAAAGCGCCCATCTCTTACATATTTCAATATATGGTTGAGATAGATAGTGTCTTTATTGACCAGTATCCCTTTCTCTCTATACGTCTGTGGCAAAGCATTCACTTCATCCCAAAAGTCACTTCCCTTCACATTATATTCCTCAAATAAGGGAGCCTGCATATACCCATCAATCAGTGTCTTGTCGAAATCCCAAACAACTGCAATGATATTAGACATATAAAACACCTTCCAGTTTAAGAAAAGAAATTGTATAAAACCTTACGAGCGGCTAAACCGTAGCAGATAAACGCCTTCATAAGAACCCTCTGCCAAAAGTTTATTTGTTCATAGTTAGCGTAAAAATAATACCTGGACTTAAATAATTGTGCTGTTTTTCCATATCGTTTAATAGATTTATCAATGGATACTGAGTGATTATGAAGATATGAAATATCTGTATCTATAATCATTCTGTAGCCAAATTTCAAAAACTTTTTCCCTAAAATCTGCTCTTCGTAATACAAGAAAACACGGTCATCTAAGCCATGAATATTCTTATATGCCGATACATCAATAGCAAATAATGATCCCGGTATCCATTCCACCTGATTAATTCCATGGTTCGGTAAAACATAGTCATTATGGAAGTGCACAAATTGCTTTAAAAGAACCGTACATAATAACAACTCCTGCCAATAGCTGTTTATCTTTCTATTCCTAACAAAAGATGGATCTGCTGGCATATCCATGTACCCGGAAGCTGCCTGCGCATTCCAATTTATCATATCCTGTACAATACGAATAAGAAATGCCTCGGTGAATTCTACATCAGGATTTGCAATGACTAAGATATCCACCATATATTTATCAATCAGGTAAAATGCTCCATAGTTATTACCATAGGAGTAGCCTCCATTTTTATCGGACTGAATAACATCCACCTTGTCCCCGGCCAATGATTTCAGCTGCCGGAATGAGCCATCGGGAGACAGATTACCAACAATGACGATATGATCTATGCTGTCATAGCCCTGAATAGTCTCACACAGCTTTCTCGTCGTCTCGGAATCATTATAGTTAAGTATGATGACTCCAATGTTTCTTTTCATCTATCATTAAAGTATTTCCTCTCACATTCTCGTCATCACGGCTATCCTGCTCTGCACGACAAGCCAGGATGGCGTCTTTCGTGGCTTCCAAGTATGCATATCCATAAAAGCGATCAGGTTCCAAGTAAGCTCCTTCACCCCATTCATTCCAAGCATTGATAAAAATCAAAGGATCTTCGAGCTGACAGTCATTGTGATAGTGACGAATAACATCCATCAACCACTTTTTGTACAACTGCGGGGTGGCACCATCATAGATCACGTTTCCTCTGTCATTCCTACGAGGTGTATTATCCCACATTGGCATGACTGCATTATACATCCCTTTCCCCTTAAAATTCTTAGCATATACCCGATGCTCCACGATATCTTTATAGCTATAGACTTCTCCAATGAATTTTTTATTGATAAATGGTAATTTTTGATTGATTTTCTCGCAATAAGGTAAAATTGATCCCGGCTGAAACTCTCCTGCCGCATCAAATCCTTTTTCAATCAAGTCATTTGGCACATCAGCCGTCCAACATCCTAGAATGTAAATATCACCGACTCCATGTTGTAAGCAATACTCTCTCCAATAAGCCAAAGTATTTCGGCAATCAGGTACACTTTGCGGTTTATACACGATCAGAAGCTTCTTCCCTTGCACTGTGATATACCTGTCATTCTGCAGATACTTCACAGCATCCTTGATGAAATTCCTATAGCTTTCAACTGTTTCACTCTGGTTCATGATGACTTCTTTAGAGCTTCCGAAAAATCCCTTCGTCCAGCTTTCGTTTGCCCAGCAGATACAAAATGGGAAATCTAGTGTTTTATCATTCACAAACATATCAAGCGGCCGGTCAAGCAGTCGTTTCCCATCAAACCAGTAATAATACCAGCTGAATCCATACAAACCATACATCTTAGCCAATTCCATCTGGCGTTTCAAATTTTCTTTAAGTCGCAAATCATAAAAGCCCAACTCTCCGGGAAGACGCGGCTGGTAATGCCCCACATACTGTGGAACCGCTCGTGAAACGTTATTCCACTCCGTTACTCCGCGCCCCCACCAGGCATCATTTTCTGGTGTGGGATGCATCTGTGGAAGATAGTAAGCAATCAGCTTCGGATCCGTAGGCTGTCTTTCAAATCTAATATCAGAAAAATCACAATAATCCTTACTCCTTGCTGACGGAACAGCCAAAATCTGCGCAATATATTTTTCAAGAAGAGGCTCTGCTGCTGTTGAATCAACAGTAACCCCTTCATGTCGAATAATTTTTTTCAGTTCATAATACAACCGATCTTTTTGTTCAACCGATAAAAGCGGATTCTTCCAGAAGATATCCTTTATAATTTTCGGAATCGCCATTGCTGTACCTTTCTCATATAAGCTCAAATAAATGAAATCACACGTTTGTGAATTTTATTTCAAGGAATACTAATTACCATTCCAGCCTTCCATTGCTTCATCTTGTCCTGAAGAATTCTAATTTCTGTTGGATATAAATCCCCCTTATCATATGATTTGACAATCTGTTCATTCAGCCTCTGCTCGATATTTACATCATATGGATTCTCATGCATCTGCTTGATAAAATAATCCATTTCGCCCTGATGATAGTACATCAAATGGCTTTCTATATCGATATTTGGCATTTTTCGTGTAGCTATCTCCGGATGATTTATTATTTCGATATTCTTTTCCATAAACGCAGCAAGCACAGCCATATCCGCTGCATATTGTTCTGATGGTATCAGCTTAGACTGTCGTAATGTCTCCGCTTCCTTTTTTAAATACTGGCAGACATGATCTTTGCAATCCGGTTTAGACAAATCGCATTCTCCATCCTGCAATAAATGATTAAGACTTCCAGAACAAAATCCTTCACCAGTCAGCTTCCTGATGTATTTTCTCAAAAATGCCAGATACGGATCATAGTGATTAAAATTACTGTCAACGGTAAGCGTATTAAAGAATTTGATTATTTGCATTCGATTTGGGGCAATGTTGATTTCAGAAAAATAGCAGATTTGAATGAAATCCATGGTTATACTTTTCTCTTCCCACTGACCGCAGATAAACTCACACATTTTCTGCCAAGTTTCTTCATCATGATAATAAAAGGAAACAGCTCTGGTAACGGAAAGAACCGGGCTCTCTCCAAAAAGATGGATCGATTCGTTTTCTTTATAGACTTTCCCATCATATAAGTCATTACAATATGAAGAGAACGCCTCTCCCCACTCGTTTGAAGGCTTTTTCAATACATCATGAATAAATTTATCAGCGCAAGCCCTATTATCCGTCAATTCAGTTCTACCACATTGCAACATGTTCCATATCAACCGATCAATTCTTTCTCTACGTTCTTCATCTTTTTGAAGTTTTACTCGTTCAGAATAAGGCAACTCAGTGAAGTAGACACCGCAAGCAATTCTACTTTCTAAATCTCTGATATAATAGCCAAATATTGTATAAATTACCTGAGACACACTGTTTTCATCCTTCTCTGCCTGAGCCTTAAGTCTCGACCAGAATCGTTTGGAATCATGATCTCCATTTTCTCCCGGATCCTTCCATAAATCCACCCCCAATTTGACAAGGCTTTTTTGTTCTCCTTTATATTGAAAAAGAAACAGTTCTTCAATTCTCTTCCATGGCTCAAGTTTCTCATAAGCCTCTTCCATAAAGTATTTTACAAAAGCAAATGCCACGACAACACGCGCTGTTTCTTCATCTATCCGCTTTTCCTTATGCTCCTGCATCCAATGAAAAATTTCACCAAGATAGCCTTCCATACGTCGTATCGTCAAATGAGCTCGTGGGAATAGAATTTTACCTACATCAAAACTACAACCAAATGGATCATACTGATAATCCACAAAAGAAAAAATCATATGTTTTAAATCCTTGCCCGTTGATAGAATGCCCATGCTCCCTGTTATGAACGTTTTATTCATATCTCTATCATCCATACCCATGCCATCCCACACAGCAGAAACCATGGATTTATAAGAAATATCAGTCAAATTCATTTCTACTGGAATGTATTTTTCCAAGTACGCCCTATTCAGTTCCAGACTCTTTTTTAGTTGCCCTGCATCATACTCATATATGATTTTGACTCGTTCCCCCGACAGTCTCTCTGCAATCGCAAATAGCCTTTTAATACTCTCTTTGTCACCGACACGTTCCACGTCCTCAAACACGATCAATACTTTTTTCGGTAATTTTCCTAACTCAGTTTTCAGCCCCGAAAAGATAGACGTTTGGCTAAACTGATTCCCGCAAAAATAATGATAAACAAACCGCCCCCACAGGCTATTTCCTAAAGTCTGCTTGAATGCCAGAGAATAGAAAGAAAAAATATGCTGCGACCGCAAAAGGCCATCCAGTTTATCAATTAAAATGCGATCGAATTCATTATATCCATATGCCAGCGTTTCAATTTTTACAACATAGTACTCAGCTTCATTTTCTCGACAGAAGTAATCAACAACGAAAGATTTACCATTTCCCCACGCAGAATTTACTCCGAGTAAATCTGTTTCCTCTATATTCGTCTGTAGCCTCTTTAAATCATCCCAGCGCTCCTCAAATAGTTCCTTATTCCTTTCATTATGCTGAAAACATCTCCAGCGCTCAAAAAGCGGGAATGCCAATGCAATTTCTATTGATAACAGAAAAAGCAATAAGAGCTCCAGCTCTGAGTTGTCAGATACAACATAACTTTTGCCCGTCAAGCTACAGTGCATAGCAAATGCAACCGCATTCCCTATGAGTCCAGCGAAAAGATTTTTATAAAAAACATAGTTATCCTCGCAAGAATAGCAAGTAAGTGACAGCATCAGAAGTATTGACAGCAGCAGGAGATAAAATATGAATGAGATCTTCAATGTATGGAAGAAAACTATTGAAAGCAAAAAGACAAATATGCATTTGATCCACCATATCATCTCTCTTTTTGACTCCTTTCTGCATTGTACCAGTAGGCACTGTCATCATAAAATCTTTCATTGACTTGATTATACTGCTCGCCTCAGGCAGCAACTTAACTCACTTATTTTGCAATCCCAGAGAGTGAACCAATTCATAGCCATATGGCTCACTTTTTTCATGGACATCCGATTCTACCTTTTGGCTTTCTTTTTCCATAGTCTCATAAACTTTCTTACCAAGTGCTGTAATGGTGTAACTCTGTTCCCCTAAAACTGAAGTACCTTTCAATCTTCTACCCTGTGCAATACCAAGAAGAGATTTCCCCATAAGCAAAGCTATGCCAATTCTGCGTCCTTCTTCTTCACTATTCGGAGCTGCCAGCGTTGTTTTTTCTTCACTATCTGCAATTGGTCCGGGTTTATAATTTGGATCCGCCTTAATAGTGATCTTTTCAACTTCTGCCTGATACGCCTCTTGAAGTAGCGCTATTTCACCACCACTCAATTCGGCAATAATTCTCACAACTTCATTTTGGCATCCGTAGTAATAGTTTTTGTCTTTGATGTAATATTGGGCTGCCTTAATGAAATACTTGATTCTTTCTGTATAAGCCGTCTTAAGTGCATTCTCAAAAATTGTTACAAGCAAAGAATACACTTCACTGTTTTCTTGCTCATCATTAGTATTTTGCATTAATTCAATCAACGGCATTAGTTTCTCTAGTTCACTTTCCAACGCCAGCAGACGCTTATAGATTCCATCTTTGTATTTTTGTTCATTAAAAACCTCCATTCCACTTTTAGCCACAGATAGGAGAACCCCTAGTGCTGGATTTATAGCGCTTATACATGACTTGCCCTTAGTGTACTTCATAATGCTCTTGAACAATGTTGAGCCACGGCTCTAAAAACCACGGTCCTACAATGCCATCTACAATTACATCATATCCACCACGAGCATATCGCTTCGCAGCTTCTAAAAACGCTTCAATGACAATCAAATTTTGCTCATTTGATTCTGGCAAATGCGGTGGTAATCACTCCTTCTTAATTACAAATTTTTAGCATCTAATTTAACTTCAATTCCTATTATAC
>ERZ773165.561-NODE-561-length-27243-cov-4.545572_pt1 | contig 27243 bp, 20 predicted proteins | sample MGYA00581003_ERZ773165 | MGnify/ENA primary metagenome ERZ773165 (study PRJEB29015, sample SAMEA2737817) | human gut metagenome | biome: human gut; feature: human-associated habitat; material: faeces | place: China | collected 2012 ... | reverse complement strand
ATCTCTGCGGCAGTTCTCTCTATCTTTGAAACTTTATCACCTAATTATTTCTGAGCTGCCCAGGCATCTAACTGTTCCTGTTTTGCATTTAAAATATCCTGATATCCTGCATCATTTAATGCTTTAACAAATTTGTCGATTTCTGTATCCGGATCCAGGCTTCCGCAGATTAATCCCGGGAGATACTGGGAAATAACGTTCTTAACAGCTGTATACTGCGTCTTTACACTGCTGGAATCAAATGTGAATCCCATTGCAGGTGATGTCTTAGCTGTCTTGTTCTGCTCTAACTCCCAGTCAAGAGATGCCGGATCAGTTCCTGCTGTTGGGTACATTAAGAAGAAGTTTCCTAATGTTCCGCAGCTTAACTGTGCTGTATATGGTACAGTTGTTGCATCTTCTCCTTCCGGATAAGAAACTGTTCCATCATCATTTAATACATAATCTCTGCCTTCAACACCATAGATTAATAAATTGATAATATCTTTATCTGTATATGTAAGATTTAAGAATTTCATTGCTGCTTCCGGAACATCTGTTGTAGATGCGATCATCCAGCTGATTGCATTTAAGTCACCTGTTGAAAGGTATGCATCGCCAATAATCTTAGCTCCAATCTGATAGGTTCCACACTGTGCCTGAAGGGAAGCTGCAGTGTCTGCTTCCGGATAGCTGTATGCTGCAATATATCCAAAGTAATTTCCTGAACTCATTGTCTCTGCTGCAGCACTTGTTGTTGTAGCTGCATCCTGCATAACAAGTCCATCATTGTACCAGCTTCTTACAAGTTCACATTTTTCTTTAAACAAATCTGTGGAATATAAATCCTGTACGGTAAGATCATCACCAACAAGAACTCCAACCGGGCTATATCTGTCATCTGTTAAGAAATCAACCTCACCATAATTTGTAGATACACCAATCTCACCAGTCTGTACAGGTGCAAGTGGAATCATATCCGGATGTGCTTCTTTCACCTGTTTTAAAACAGCTGTCATATCTTCCATGGAATTAACCTGGCTCATATCAATACCAAGTTCATCTGCGATATCCTGTCTGTAAATTACCATTGGTGTCAATGCTACCGGTTTCATAGTTGGTACACCATAGATATTTCCATCTGCTGTACAAGCTGCAAGCCAGTCATCTCCAACAGTATCTTTGATTCCCTGTCCATACTCGTCCAGAAGATCGTTTAATTCATATGTCATATCTGTTGCTACATAGTTGTTGAAATCACCAAGGGATTCAAAAATATCGATTTTCTCTCCACCCTGTAATGCAAGACTTACTTTGCTGGAGTAATCTGAAATTGCCATTGGCTGTAACGTTACCTCTACACCAATCTTTTCTCTTGTAATTTTATTAATTGCTTCTTCTACAACATCAAGATCTTCCTCTGTCGGAATGTTGTTAAATGTGCAATATGCATATGTAACCTGATCGTAATTTCCGTCTGCTTTGCTTCCGCTTTCTGTACCATTCACAGAACCAGAATCATTTCCGCCGCAAGCAGTTAAGCCAAGTGTCATCGCTGCAACTAATACAGCTGCCAGAATTCTTTTGTTTTTCATCTGAAAAACCCTCCTCTTTTTTTTGATAGTATCAATTTATCAGATTTATCTCGTTCTTTCTTTCAAAAAAAGGATACATACTTTCAAAAAAAAGAGAACCAAATCTGATTCTCTATTTTTTGCAATATTGATTTGGCGACACGCCTGTATATTTTTTAAATATCGTAGAAAAATAAGTAAAATTGTCAAATCCTACTGTTTCTGCCACATCACTCACACGCTCACCGCGCTCTAACATTCTTTTCGCCTCATCAATCCTGTATTCTGTTATCGTATCTTTGATTGTTCTACCAGTTAATTTCTTATAAGTCTTTGATAAATATTCCGGTGCCAGATAAAACTGTTCTGCAATCTCAGTTCTTCCAATATTTTCTCTGTAATGCTCCCTGATATATTGATCAACCTTCTCGTTGAGACTATAATTCTTTTGGACACTTTCCTCATATTGGAAAGTACAGTCAATCAGATAATTTGTCCACCTTATCATATCCAATACAGATTGCGAAGCTTTCTGACCTAACTGATTTAAGTTATCATCCACAAATAAACCTGATATCTGAATCTCTTTTTTTCCAAAATAAGTATAAACCGCCTGAAGAATTTCCTCTTTCCCTCTGGATAAAACCTGATCACTTAAAGTCTTATCATAAATCCTTTCATGTAGCATTGCTTTCATATAACTTAAAATTTCTAATTTTTTCTTTTCGGATAAAAATTGTTCTATTTTATCAACCTCAAAAACATTTTTAATGTTTTGCTGAATTTCTGCTGCGTCATCCTCCTGAAAATAACTGCCATAAAATGCAACGTTCCTTTCAATCAGATTCTGCTGCCGGTGGAATGTTTTATAAAAATTTTCTATCCTACAAGGCTTTCCTACACACATGGTAATTTCAGATGAAAATAATTTTTTAAAAACTGTGTGTAATAATTTGCAACACTGTTTTAATTCTTCACTGTCTTTTTTCTGGCAAACCGTCGCAACAATATAATAATTATCATAGTCCATTGACACAACCGAGCTATTATCAGGACATCCGCAAAAAATCTCTGAATGAATATTCTCAACTACGAAAAGCATTAGATCCGGGCTCATTTTTGCTCGGTCTTTTTTGATTTCTGTTATCTTGGAAACAATCAGATTATAATCCTGTTCTACGTTAATCTGCAATTTACGGTTTTCGATTTCATTCTTTATAATCTCGTTTTTCCCTGCAATATGTCCCGATAATATTTCACTCCAGAAAGCAACCTGAACATGATTCTGGTTCTCCTTTAACCATTTTCCATACTCACTGTTTTCCTGTAATTTTTGAGTTTCCATGCGTTTTAAAATAATCTTCTTTAAAGCTGCCTCCATAACGTTCACATCAAAAGGCTTTAATAAATACTCACATGCCTGATACTTAATTGCATTGGATGCATAGTCAAAACTCTCATGACAGGTCAAAAGCAGAAAATCTCCCGGAAGCTCTTCTCTCCGAAACCACTCCAGCAAATCGATTCCAGATCCCTGTGGCATCTCAATATCACTGATTACAATATCAATATTATGTTCTTTTAAAATCTCTTTTGCCAGCTGGATATTATAAGCTGTAAATATATCTGAAACACCAAGTTCTTTCCACTTTACTGAATTTTTAATGACATCCACCGTTGCCATATCGTCATCTACAATTAAAACCTGCATTTGCACAATCCTCTTTTGTAATCTTATTAATCCATTTTTATCTGTTTCTGTTCTTTCATTTCCTGTACTGCATGCGCTGGTATCCGGAATGTATTTTTACATCCATGTGGTTCAATATTACTGATTGTAAATAATCCTTCACGCTCATACATAAGTTCCATCATCCGTTTCACACTCTTTAAACCTACACGCTCCCCTGTCTTTGAAATCGTATTTTCCTGATTTTCAAAAAATTGGAGTACTTCTTTAGGATATCCGGCTCCATCATCTTCTACCTCAACATAAAGCATCTCCTCGCCATTTACATCCGCTTTTGATGCTTTGATTAGAATCGTAAGCATCTGATTGATATTTACTGCATACTTATACTCATTTTCTATGATTGTATGGATAATCATCTGTGGAATCTTCCACTCTCTCACTTCCGGATTAATGTCTATATAGTAAAACACGCATCCCGGATATTTCAACTCCTGCATTTCAAAATAATTCTCTACATGTGTTACTTCTTCCTGCAGTGACACTGTATGCAAACCTGCACGGAACATATAGCGTATGTTCTTTGACAGCGCACTGATATAGCTTTCAATTTCTTTATTTTTTCCCTGCTGGCTCAAACTTGAAATTGTGGTCATTGCATTCAGGAAGAAATGTGGTCTTATCTGAAGTTTTATGCATTTAAGCTCTGTTTCCTGCAGATTGATCTGTTTTTCGTAGCTTTGGATTTTTAACTTCATGATCTCATCCATCAGACGGTTAAACGCATCTTTTAATACAATAAATTCATTGCTTTCAAATTCTTTTGTAATACGATATTCTCGATTTCCAGTCTGCATCTGTTCCATGCTTCTCTGCATATGTCCCATTGGTGCAAGCATTTCTCTTCGCAAAAAGTTAATAAAAAACACTGAAAAGCCTGCCAGTATCAGTATTACGAATAATACTAATATCATGTTCCACCGGATTTGTCCAACAACCTGAGACTTACTTACATACGCCGATAACTGCAATTTCCCATCGGCAAGTGTATAATCATTCTTATACACACCGAGACTTTGAGGTGTTGCCTGTAATTCTTTCCCAATTTCACAGGTAAATTCCTGTTTTCCACATCCACCCCATACCTTTTGCTACTCATCTTTCAATAATATAAAAATTTTCTGCAAATTCTTTTTCGTTACATTGTCCATAAAATGATCAACAGAAATGAAAATACCGGCTGATCTTCCCTGCCATACATACATCTTGGACACATAATTCTGCAATCCAATCCGCACAATCATCCACTCTGCTTTTGCACTACCTTCCTTTGCTCTCTCCAAAGCATATTGACGTAAATCTTCACGTTCCTGATAAGCCATATCGCTATTCTCATAATCCATACAGCTTCCATATGTACTATCTCCAATCACAACGGCATCCACATACTGATCGTAAGTAATCTGCTCCTGTATAATTTTTTTTATCTCTATGGAAGCATAATATCGTTCTGATTCTTTTTCGCTCTGAAGCATATCATAATCATTATTTTTATAAATCAAACGCTCTAACAGCATGTCTGCATTCTCAAGTTTATTCTCAAGTTCTTTTCCATATAACTGAAGCAGATTTCTGCTGCTTGTCTGCATGTTTTCCAAAACTGTGTAATATGAGACACAAATATAGGTAACAATTACAATTCCAAGCAATGCGCTTTGAATTACAAACATATGGATTGTCTGACTAACTAACGATTTATTTTTATTCTTTTTCTTCATATTGTGCCTCATTGCAATCTAATCTTTGTTTTTCTTTTCGAATCCGATTAATTTCAGTTCCTATCATACCTTTTTTTATGTTTTCTGAAAAGAATTTTTTAACTGAACAAACTTCTCCAACCTGCCGATATATAAATTATCGAAACAAGTAGTCAAATTTATTTCACGGAGGAAATAAAGATGAACTTAACCGTAAGCAATTATTTGGGCGGAACGATGAATGGATTCTCCACTGCCACGATCAACACAAGAAACACTGGAATTTCCAAAAGCAGTTCCTTTAGCACAGGAAAGTCAACCAAAAAATCTCTTAATTATAATGCAAAACAAATCTCCTCACAGCTTATCCGCGCCACAAAGTCGCGGACTGCCGCTGCGGTTCTCACCAAGGCAAAAAGTACAGTCAATAATTTACAGCACTGCCTCGGAACCGGGGAATATGATGACAGTGAGGTACAGATTGCCCTCGCACACGCAAAAAGAATGGTAAAATGCGCCCAGTCCAAGGTGTCTAATCTGAAACAGGAAGAAAATTTACAGCGGAAATATGAACGTGAAAAATCAGCAAAAGAAATGCAGCAGAAGTCCGAAGTGAAACGCCGCGTCCACCAGAAAGAAAATGATCTGAAACAAAAGATGGCGACAGAGGAGATTCAGCAGGTACAGAAAGAGAAATCAAGACGTCAGGAAATCATCCGCAAACGCCGTATGCACCGCAATGAAGAGCGCAGCAACATCAACGAAGCGGATATGAAATATCTGCAAAATACTATGGATTACAAACACGGCGGTATTTCCACTGCAGCCGGTGCAGCAACCGTCGATCTGTCTTATGTCGGACTGCAGATGAGTGAATTACAGCAGATGGAAGCACAAACGGAAGCTCAGATGAATGCCGAGTTAAATGCCACCGCCGATGCAGGCACTGTAGATACAGCCACCTGCGACAGTGGATCATCTGCCGCGGCAGCCTCTTTCAATGGAAGCGTCAGCTCTGGAAGTGTTCTATAATTTCACCATGGGAAAATATTTTTAGAATCCCATCTTCATAGCTCACGAAGAAAATAATATTTGTTTATATCGTTTTTCTTTTAATTTACGTTACGAATGACTTGCGAGAGGACGCTTATACATGCCCAATTTACGCTGTGAATTGCACCACAGAATCTGCCAATTTACGTTATGGAACTCACGGAGTTTCATCTTTGGGTTCTGCCGCTCGTAACATGGATTGACGGATTTTCAGATTGAATTTCTATGGAGTGTATGTTCAAAATATTGCAGTTTCATAACTTATGAGATAATGAATGTAAAATGGACGAATATTGTTTTCGTTTTGCGTTATGGAGATGAAACTCTCCATTTGTGGAAGCCTCTGCTGAACACAAATGATCAGAGAGGTTCATCGCAATGTTTAACGCAACGAAACACAATATTCGTCCATTTCACATTCATGTTTTCGTAAACATGTCAGACTGCAATATTTTGTTCATAACCGAAATTATAAAATTCAATCTAAAAATCCGTAACACCACCTACAGGCGGCAGTTCATAAGTGAAACTCCGCTTACTCCTGATAGATTTTGATGATGTCTTTCACCACTGCAACCAGTTTCTCGTAACTCATCGACGAAGTATCCAGACAGAAATCGTAATTTCTCGCATCATTCCATGCATTGCCCGTATAGTACTTATAATAGTCTGCACGGTATTTATCAATCTTTGCGATTTTCTTCTCCGCCTCTTTTGCAGAGATACCATTCTGGTCAACGACACGCCTGATACAGTCCTCCAACGGTGCGTAGAAAAATAAACGGATCACATCCGGATTGTCTTTTAAAACATAATCTGCACAGCGGCCAATGATAATGCACGACTCCTGTGCCGCAAGATCTTTGATGACCTTTGCCTGATAATTGAAAAGATTGTCATCTGATACAAAATCGCTGCTTTCCGGCGGAAGCACTCCGCCTTTATATGGATTCTTTTTTAGGATATTTAACAAAAGTGGTGACTTTTTCATTTTCTCATCCACTTCGCCAAACAATGCCTCATTGATTCCACTCTCATCAGATGCCATTCTTAAGATTTCTCTGCTATAACAGTTAATGCCAAGATCTTTTGCCAGTAAATTGCCAAGTGTCTTACCACCACTGCCGTAGCTTCTCGCAATTGTAATTACAGTTTTTTTCATATCCTGCCCCAGCCTTTCTGCAATTCTTTCTTTCAGTATACACCTCTCTGCCCAAAAAGTGTACCTCATATCCACATTTACATCGTCTGTTATTCACCAAGATATGCCTTCTTAATGGAATCATTGTTCATCATTTCCTTTGCATCTCCGGACAACACAATATTGCCGGTCTCTAATACATAGGCACGATCTGCGATCGCAAGTGCTTTTTTTGCATTCTGCTCTACAAGCAGTACTGTTGTTCCACTTGCAGAAATCTCCCGGATAATATGGAAAATTTCTTCTACAAGAATCGGAGAGAGTCCCATGGAAGGTTCATCCATTAAAATGATCTTCGGCTTTGACATCAGTGCGCGTCCCATAGCAAGCATCTGCTGTTCGCCACCGCTCAGTGTTCCGGCAAGCTGGTTTTTTCGCTCCTCCAGACGCGGGAAGCTCTTGTATACACGTGCCAATGTCTCCTCGATCTCTTTTTTATCTTTTCTGGTATATGCGCCTAATTTCAGATTTTCGTACACAGATAATTCTGCAAACACACGTCTTCCTTCCGGTACATGTGCCATTCCCATGGATACGATCTTATGTCCCGGGATTTTGCTGATATCTTTGCCCTCAAAAATAATCTCTCCGGCTTTCGGCTGAAGCATTCCGGTGATGGTCTGTAACGTTGTGGTCTTTCCCGCTCCGTTGGCACCGATCAATGCAATGACTTCGCCCTCATTTACTTCAAAGGAAATACCTTTAATGGCCTGGATCACACCATAATATACTTCCAGATTTTTTACCTCAAGCATTGCCATAATAACATCCTCCTATTCACCCAGATATGCCTTGATAACCTGTGGATCATTTAATACATCACTGGTTTTTCCCTGTGCTAACACCTGTCCGAAGTTCAGCACCGTAAGTTCCTCACAGATTCCTGACACAAGCTTCATAGCATGTTCGATCAGAAGAACCGTCATGTCAAACTCATCCCTGACAAAATGGATCGTTTCCATCAGTTCTTTTGTTTCATTTGGATTCATACCTGCTGCCGGTTCGTCAAGCAGTAATAATTTTGGATTTGTCGCAAGTGCACGGGCGATCTCCAGTTTTCTCTGTTTACCATAAGGAAGATTGGATGCAAGGAAATCAGCCTCTTGATCCAGATCAAACACTTTCAGAAGTTCCATTGCTTTCTCATTCATCTCTGCTTCCACTTTGCGGTATTTTGGCAGACGCAGGATTCCTGTCAATGTAGAATAAGGCATTTGATTATGTAAACCTATTTTGACATTATCCAGAACAGACTGCTCTTTGAAAAGCCGGATATTCTGGAACGTTCTGGCAATTCCCTCTTTATTGATCTCCACCGTCTTTTTGCCAGTAATGTCTTTTCCGTCCAATGTGATGGTTCCATCGGTTGGTGTATACACACCTGTCAGCATATTAAAACAGGTCGTTTTTCCTGCACCGTTTGGTCCGATCAGTCCATATAACTGTCCCTTTTCAATTGTAATGTTGAATCCGTCTACCGCACGAAGTCCACCAAAGGAGATTCCAAGATTTTTTACCTCTAATAATGCCATATTATGCTGCCTCCTTTTTTGCTGGCTTTTTGAATTTTGCTGCGATACGCTGTCTCATCTCAATACATTTTGGTGCCCAGTTGAAAAGCATCATTACGATCAGAACAATGGAATAGATCAACATACGATAATCCTTCAGTCCACGGAGCACCTCCGGAAGCAGTGTTAAAATGACTGCTGCAATGATCGATCCACGGAAGCTTCCCATGCCGCCTAATACGACAAATACCAGGATCATGATGGACATATTATATCCAAAGTTTGTCGGAGTTGCTGTAACGGTAGAAAGATTATGCGCATAAAGCACACCTCCAGCACCTGCGATCGCTGCGGAAATGGTAAATGCCATCAGTTTGAACTTTGTTATATTGATACCGACAGATTCTGCTGCGATCCGGTTGTCACGGATTGCCATCACTGCTCGACCGGTTCTGGAATTTACAAAGTTATATACGATAAATAAAATGACCAGGATCATGATCACACCGGCTGTAAAACTGGATAAATGAGGAATCTTTGCAATTCCCTTTGCTCCATTGATCAGCCAGATACCATCTTCGCTTAACTCAATCTTATTTCCATCCGAGATAGCAAAATGGAATCCATTCTCGTCTTTTGCAATATATAAAACATTAATGACATTTTTGATGATCTCACCAAAAGCAAGCGTTACGATCGCAAGGTAGTCTCCACGGAGACGAAGCACCGGAATACCGATGAGGAATCCAAAAAATGCTGCTGCGACAGTTCCAACTGCAATTGCGATCAAAAACAAAACCACTTCATTCTGAATGCTGTCCTGTAACAGTTTGGTGCAGAATGCGCTGGAAAATGCTCCCACACACATAAATCCGGCATGACCGATACTAAGCTCGCCCAGATAACCGACACAGAGGTTTAAACCAATTGCCACGATCGAATAGGTACACATTGGAACAAGAAGTCCCTGCATCAGGGAGGACATGTTGCCGGTTGTGATCATAGTCTGTACAATTATGTAAACTACAATGACCATAGCAAATGTAATGATATGATCTTTTGTACTTTTTTTCATTGATTTCAAATTTAACTTTGCCATATCTGCCACCTACACTTTCTCATGAACCTGTTTGCCCAAAATTCCCGAAGGCTTCACGAGAAGCACAATGATCAGGACTGCAAACACGATCGCATCTGATAGCTGGGACGAGATATATGCGCGGCCTAAGATCTCGATCACACCAAGAAGGATCCCTCCGATCAATGCTCCCGGAATGGAACCGATTCCTCCGAATACAGCGGCTGTGAACGCCTTGATACCAGGCATTGCACCCGTATACGGTGTCAGTGTCGGATAAGCGGAACAGAACAGTACGCCTGCTACCGCTGCAAGACCGGAACCAATTGCAAATGTCAGGGAGATCGTTGCATTTACATTCACACCCATTAACTGCGCTGCATCTTTATCCTCAGATACTGCAAGCATTGCCTGACCGGCTTTGGTTTTCTTGATAAAAAGCATCAGTGCAGCCATGATCACAACACATGCCAGAAATGTAACAATTGTTGTGCTTGAGATTGTGAGTGCTCCACCTGCCAGTTTCAATGCCGGAAGTGTTACTACATTTGTAAATGATCTGGTATCTGCGCCGAAAATCAATAATGCCGCATTCTCTAAGAAATAGCTGACACCGATGGCTGTGATAAGAACTGCCAAAGGCGCTGCTTTTCGGAGTGGTTTGTATGCGATCTTCTCAATCACAATACCAAGCAGCGTACACACGATAATAGAAAGTACCACTGCCGGGATCGCTCCCCAGCCCTGTCCGCTCATTGTCATAAAGACAATATAGCAGCCTACCATAATAACATCACCGTGTGCAAAGTTTAACATTTTTGCGATACCATAAACCATGGTGTATCCCAATGCGATAATTGCATAGACACTACCGAGGCTGATACCGTTGATCAGGTAGGATAAAAAATTCATAACTACACCTCTGTCTTTCTGTTAATTTACTACGTTAAAACATTACTTTTTCACATCAAGGATTATAACATATAAAATACCTGTATACAATCTTTCTGTTAAAAAGAAGGTGTCATACGGCAGCCCAAGCCACCGTTGACACCCTCTGGGGAAACTGGATCGCCCTTATTTTCGTTGTATCATTATCGCAGATTACATTGCTGTATAAGCACCATCTTTGATCACCATAGCCTTTGGAGCTTTACTTACTTCTCCGGTAGCTTCCCATGTCATGCCATCACCTGTCAGACCATCTACAGAAATCTTTGTCATAGCCTCTGTCAGAGCTGTTCCGATATCAGATGCGCTCATATCCGGTGTTACGCCAGCTTCCTCGATTGCAGCTTTGATCGCATAAATTGCATCATATGCATCTGCACCGAACTGGTTTGGTGTATCACCGTAAAGCTCTTTGTATTTGGATACAAATGCCTGTGTCTTCTCATCATCTGCATCTGCAACGAATGGTGTTAATAACATTAAACCTTCTGCTAAAGATGTATCGAAGTTTTTCACATCAAGGATACCGTCCATACCATCACATCCGAAGAATGTCGGTTCATAACCCATTCCGTTTGCCTGATTTAAAATGATGGAAGCCTCTGTGTAGTAGATTGGAAGGAATACCAGATCAGCGCCTTCACTCTGTGCTTTCTGTAACTGTGTGGAGAAGTCTGTCTTGGAATCTGCTGTGAAAGCTTCCTCTGCGACAACCTCAAATCCCTGATTTGCTGCTTCTTTTACGAATGTAGCTTCAATACCGGATGAATATACATCAGAGCTGTCATAGATAACTGCTACTTTTGTTGCAAGATTGTTCTCGCCAATGTACTGTGCGGAAGCTGTTCCCTGATTCGGGTCTGTAAAGCATGCCTGGAATACATTGTCGTTTTCAATGACATCTGTGGAAGAAGCGGATGGTGTGATCTCAAACATACCATCTTCTGCTGTCTTATCTGCAACTGCAATACATGGAGTTGTTGTAACAGTTCCCATCAGAACCTGCATACCCCAGTCTTTTAAAGAGTTATAAGCATTGACAGATTTCTCTGCATCGCTCTGGTCATCTTCTGCTTTGAATTCTACCTGATATCCATTGATACCGCCTGCTTCATTGATCTCATCTACTGCGATCTGTGCGGCATTCATAACTGCGGAACCATAAATTGCTGCTGCACCTGTTGTAGGTCCGATACCACCGATCTTAAATACGCTTCCATCTGCTGCGCTGTCTGTGGAACCGCTCTCCGTTGATGCTGCGCTGCCTGTGCTTCCTGTATCTGCGGATGATCCACATCCTGCGAATGTGCCAACTGCCAGTGCAGCTGCTAAAAACATACTCACTGCTTTCTTCATAATAATCCTCCTTGTTTGCGAAGCAAAAATTAAATTTTATTGAGATAATTTAATTTCTTCTTCTCAACTTTCTTTTTCTTGTAGAGAATCTTATCAAATTTTCTTTTTATGCACAATATTCAGAATCACCTAAATTATTGATGTATTTTAACGTCAACTTATGCAATTTACTCATTATGATAACTTGCAGTTATAGCTTTTATGCAGGTGTGTCATACTATACGATTTTTACGCATAAATATAGTGCTGTATCATATGTTCCAGCTTCTCTCCGCATCCCGCGTAATTGGCTTCCATAGCCAGTGATTCCATCAGATGTTCCTCCAGATATCGCTCTAAAAAGCTGTTGCGGAATTCATTTTCCATCTCTCCGACTTTGCTCTCCTCCTCATGCTGTAGATAATATGCAAGTGCAAAAAAATTTGGCGACCGCCATTCCGATGTATCTTCCAGCAATGCCTGCAGATTTTCCAACTCGCTCCGCAGCATGATCAGATTGATCTTATCCATATTTGCCGCCATATTTTTGAGTCCGTCGGCTGTGGACTTAAAATCCGGATCATCCTCCCGGATACTGCACTCATGGAAGATCTGATCCAAATGTCCGTTCAGTCTGTCGAGATCTCGCTTCACATCCTCAATGGGAATCTCGTTCATGTCTTCCATCATATTGATCAGTCCGCGCCTTGCAACTGCCATATGTTCCTGCGAATCGACATACCCCTGACGCAGGTTTCCACCAAGTTCTAATGCGTCCTTTAAATCTTTCATCTGGACTTCCACCTGTTTTTTGTCCAGTTTACTCGCCAGCAGTTCTTTGCGGAGTTCTTTTACCTCGCGCGTCAGTTCCGCCACACGTTTCTGTTCCTCTGTCTTCTCTCCGAAAATCATGTCTGTCTTCTCCTCTTCCACAACCTGCGAACATTCAACTAATATTCTCTGCTTAGTATAATCCAAGACAGCAAAACAGGCAATTGCGGCTTTCCGCAACTGCCTGTCTGCTTACTCTAATAACTCTGATGTATAATGCACGCCGTCTTTGTCATATAAATCTGTCAGTTCTAACCCCGGATCTGTGTAATAGAGCACACTGTTCTCTCCAAAAATCGTCTGGATACCGTTTTCTGCGAGATTTTTTACCGCCTCTGTATCCATCATATCAGCGATGTAAACCGGGCTTACCTTCAAAATGAGTTCTGCACAGCTGATGTCGTCCGCATAAGCTGCCATATTATTGACTGCGGACTTACACAGTCCGTCTGCGGTATCTGCATAACGGGTCCTGATATCACCGCTCTTAAATTCATAATAATGATATTTTTCCTTGTCCGACATCGGATAATTGTGCAGACTGACAATGCTTTCCGCCCCATTATAATGCATGACACCGGCAGGATAAATGATATTCCCCTGCCTGTCATATAGATTGAAAGAATAATCAGCATTTTCCTCTGCTGTCCCGGAAGTATCCGGACCGGCATTTAATTTCGTAATAGCAGAAGTCAGATCCAGATTTCTCGTAAATCCATCATAGCTTGTCAGCGAACCCAGTGTATAACCGTTCTCTATCATGACATCCGCCACATAATCAGTAATGAAAGCGTTTTTCATCCACGAAAAATCAATGAAATCCGAAATAAAATTCTTCTCTGCAAAAGCAAGGTAATCGTCGGATACAGACAATTTTACCTGATTGCCGCCGAGCAGTTCGACGTTCACGTCAGACGGATCATTGCTGTAAGCAGCCACCTCTGAAAAATAAGCTGCCACTTCCCCATTCTGGTAAGCATCATAGTTAACTGTCTCAGAGTCATCATTACAGAAAAACAGATTGTCATATTCTGTATACACAGGCGCAAGATAAATTGCCCGGTTTCCGGTCTCTGCGATCAGCTCAAAAGCATGGTATAATGCATCATCCACAACCATTGTCTCATTCGGGTGCCGGTTGAGATCATACACGTTTGTGATTCCTTCAAACGATTCATCCATACTGAACATTTTATAGGCTTTTACAATGGAATCTGTGTAGAGCAGCGTCAGCGCTTTTTTTTCTGCGGTGGCATTTACGCCCGCTGCTCCAACATAATAGCGGAAGATATAATCATCGCCACAATGAATTTCAGCGGATGAACCCACTTCAATGTTTGTCCATCCGCTGTCATTTGACATCAATCCATTCAGTGCATACATAAATGCGCCTGAAGCAATGACCAGCAATACGATCACTGCGATAAATCTCTGTCTTGTATTTTTCTCCGAAAGCTCCACCTTCTGAACCGGTCTCACATTCGGAGTATGGTTTCTGTTGCCACCTCTGACGGTTCTTCCCATATCTTAAATAAACACTGCTGCAAGTGCTAACAGGAACAATGCAAGAATGACTGCAAGTACAATAAATCCTGCAATGGCACCCTTTTTGCACATCTTGTAGTTACGATAATGTCTGTGTTTCTTAAAGATCATCGCTGCGATAATACCGATGACCGGAAGTAAGAACGAAAGCAGTGCGTACCATGCGCTTCCTGTATCATGAAGTGGTGGAAGCTGGATCTCATCATGTGCAATATTGTCATGATGTTCTTCTGGTCTTGGTGCATCTTTGTCTAAAATCGTAATTGTTTTTAAAGGCACATTCTTCTCACGCGTAGCTTTGTATTCTTCAATCTCTTTCTTATTACCAAATACCCAGTGGTCATGACCGATACAGACTAACTCCGGTTTGTCTGTACTGTAATCATGAATGGATGGATCATAAGTAAACAGCACTTTATTTTTCTCTAACTGTGGATCCGGGATCGGGATCGCAGAGATCAGAGAATGTGTATACGGATGCAGTGGGAAGTTGAACAACTCTTCTGCATCTGCGATCTCCACAATATCACCCTTATAAATAACGGCGATACGGTCAGAGATAAATCTCACGATGGAAAGGTCATGTGCGATAAATAAATATGTTAAGTCTTTTTCTCTCTGGAACTTTTTCAGTAAGTTCAATACCTGTGCACGAATAGATACGTCAAGTGCAGAGATTGGCTCATCAGCAACAACAAGTTCCGGTTCCATTACCATGGCACGGGCTAAACCGATACGCTGACGCTGTCCACCTGAGAACTCATGTGGGTATCTTGTCAGATGTTCCGGCAAAAGCCCTACTTCGTTGATCATTTCCTCAACTTTACGCACACGGTCTGCCTCATTCTCATATAAATGGAAGTTATACAGACCTTCGGATACGATGTAGTCGACAGTTGCACGCTCATTCAGGGAAGCTGCCGGATCCTGGAATACCATCTGGATGTTACGGATGACTTCACGATCCAGAGATTTTGGGATTTTCCCGGAAATACGCACACCTTTGTACAAAATCTCTCCGTTTGCCAATGGGTTGACACGGATGACTGCACGGCCGATGGTTGTCTTACCGGAACCGGACTCTCCTACTAAGGAGAATGTTTCTCCCTTGTGAATATCAAATGTCGCATTTTTTACAGCGCGGACAGCGTTATCGCCCTTGCCAAAAGTAATATCTACATTTTTTAAAGATAATAATACTTCTTTACCATTTTCATCAATCGGACCATGCTCTGGTAAATGAGAAGCATGCTCCTGGTTTTCTGTGTTTCGATTTAGTTTAGACACGATCTAAATCTCCTATATATTGAATGCTTTAACAAGTTTCTCATGAATGTTCTGGATTCCTTCCGGTTTTTCAACCTTTGGAGCATCCGGGTGTAACAGCCATGTTTTGGCGTAATGCGTATCTGTTACTTTGAACATTGGTGGTTCCTCTAAGGTATCGATCTTCATACAGTATGGGTTACGCGGTGCAAATGCATCGCCGACGATACTGTTGTAGAGCGAAGGTGGTGTACCTGTGATCGAGTAAAGAGTTGTATTTCTCTCAGCCAGCTGTGGCAGGGAAGAAAGTAATGCCCATGTATATGGATGACGCGGGTCATAGAATACCTCTTCTACCGTACCAACCTCTACGATCTGTCCTGCATATAAAACTGCAACACGGTCTGCGATATTGGCAACCACACCTAAATCATGTGTAATGAATACGATTGTATAATTGAATTCTTTCTGTAAATCCTTTAACAGTTTTAAGATCTGTGCCTGAATGGTAACATCAAGCGCTGTGGTAGGCTCATCACAGATTAAGATCTTTGGCTGGCAGGACAGTGCGATCGCGATAACGATACGCTGTCTCATACCACCGGAATACTGGAATGGATAATCATCAAAACGTGCTTCCGGATTTGGGATACCAACCTTGTCCATCAGATCAAGTGCACGAAGTCTTGCCTCGTTCTCGGTACAATCCTGATGTTTCATGATGACAGATGTGATCTGTTTTCCAATCGTGATAATTGGGTTTAAGGATGTCATAGGATCCTGGAATACTGTAGCAATCTTCGTACCACGGATCTGGCTCCAGTCTCTTCCATCTTTGATATTTGCAAGGTTTAAGATACATGTTCCATGTAATCTCTCACTGTTCTCATCCAGATATTTTACGCGGAATGTAACTTTATCAAAAACAGCATTTCTCTGCTCTTCATCATTCAGATCCACGCCAAGCTGCATTGCCTCTTTTAATGCATCCAGCAGCGCATTGTTCTGCTTCATACGCTTGCGGAAACCAAAACGTCCGACAGAAAGATATACCTCTTTTGCAAGGATCTCATTTCTCGCTTCTGTCTCTGCTGAGATCGCTTCGCTGACTTCCTTCGCATGTTTTGCCTTAAGCTCTGCCATCTTCCTATCAAATTCCTGATTGTATGCGGTATCATGTGCCAGACTATTTGCACGCTCTTTTACCTTCTGCTCATGCTCTTTCTCGAATGCCTTGATTTTTGTATCCAATTCGGAGATTTTCTTTCCAGCCTCTTTGATCTTATCCTTCTCTTTGGATGGATCGTAAGTCTGTTTCAAGTTGAAGGTATTCGTTCTCTCATGTTTTAACTCAAGGAGTTCTTTTTCATACACTTCTGCTTCTTCCTGGCTTATATCGGCTCTTCTTCTCTTTTCAGACTCTAACTCAAGGATTGCTTTATAAGTGTCTGCACCAAACTCCAGTCTGGAATACTCGTCTAATTTTTTCTTATTCTCTGCGATGACTTTCTTTGCATTGTCATTTAATTTTACAACAGTGTCGGAAAGCTCCTCATCACTGAAAATAATCTTGCCGTTATCAATAAATCCGTTGCTGTCTAACATTCCTGCAAATGTTTTTGTAAAAACAGATTTACCGGAACCGGACTCTCCTACGATCGCAATGGATTCATTCTCATAAATATCCAGTGACACTCCACGGATAGCAGTAAGCACCCTGCCCCTCACATGGAATTTCACGATCAAATCTTTTACTGATAATAATACTTTTCTATCTTCCATCTACCTAACCTCTACATGTGTGTTCTCGGATCAGATGCATCACCAAGGTTCTGTCCAACGACATATAAAACAATCGTGATGATAGAAGCAACGACTACCGGGCTCCAGAACTCGAACTGCCAGCCAGGGGTAAGCATCGCACTTTCTGACTCGTAAATCAATCTACCAAGTGACATATCTGACATACCCATACCGATATATGCTAAGAACACCTCATAAGAAATATAGGAAGGGATCTCTGTTGCTGCCAGTGTTACAATAACAGATGTCATAAATGGAAGAATATTCTTCATTGCGATCTTAAGTGTACTCGTTCCCAGACATTTGGATGCAAGGTTGTACTCTCTGTCTCGGATGATCACTACCTGTGTACGGATAAAGTATGCGATTCCAAGCCATCCGGTAATGGTCAGCGCCAGTACCATGGTCCAGAAACCAGCTTTAAACAACATAACCATAACGGCGATCAATAAAATGTATGGAATGTTTGCAAGAATGTTATATACCTCCTGCATAAAAACATCCACTTTCTTTGAAAATCCCCAGATAGATCCGACAACAACACCAACGGAAAGGTTGATCGCTGCACAGATAAATGCAAGGGAAATGGAAATCCTTGATCCAAACCATACGGCATCGAATGTGGACTGTCCGGCTGCACCGGTACCTAAGATCCAGTGAATGCTCATTCCCAGACGTTCGATCGCTGCAGATGGTGACAAGTGTTTAGTTGTCGCATCCATTAAGTTGCCGAACTTATCATACTCCACAAATAATGGGTAAAGGTAAGTGAATGCGATCAACACACCCAGAATCGCCAAAACAATAATATTAATCTTTTTCTTAAAAAATACACGGAATACAGAATGCCAGTAAGAATATCTTGGCGCTGTAATCTTTTCTGATTCCAGATCACTGTGGTCTACCGGAGCGAATAATTCTTCCTCCGGCATACCGAACTTTTCTAAATCCTGACTCATTTCTAATTACCTGTCCTTTGTTGAGAATGAAATTCTAGGATCAACCATTGCCATTAGGACATCACCTAAAATAAGGGATGTGACTGTTAAAATCGCATAGAACAGTGTTCCACCGACAATAACACCATTATCATATTTGTTGATAGCCTCTGTTAATAAGTTACCAATACCTGGAACGACATACACACGCTCTGTGATGATCGCTCCTGTCAATGCTCCAAGCACTGCCGCAGGGATTCCCTGAATGATCGGGATCGCTGCGTTCTTCAAAATATGTCTGGTGAAAATCTCACCCTCTGTCAGACCACCGGATCTTGCGAATTTGACATAGTCCGAATTCATCTGGTCGATCATATAACGTCTTATCCACTTCATCAGATTTGCTATGGATGGAAGTGCTAACGATACGATCGGCAATATATACATCAGTCTGCTCGGCGATTCCATATCAAAGGTTGTTGGCAGACCAAAGCTTCCGCCGATCGCCTTGAACAGGAAAATATACGCAAGTGATGGTACTGCGATAATAAATACAATATAAAGCGTACCGATCTTATCGACCAGTCTGTCTTTCTTTCTCGCCATAAGGATGCCCAGCGGCACACCGATCAGATAAGACATGATAACTGCGATCAGTCCGATCACAAAGGAATAACCCACTTTGGATTTTCCTGTTTTGTATGTTGCAACATTGGTGTAGTCATCTTCATAACGGTCTGCATACAATAAGCTGGATTCTCTGGAACCCTGCATATAGGTTGCAGTGTGCAGATTGTCCGCACTCTCCTCCACAAGACCGGTTGGATAGGTGACAGTTGATTTTATATAAGATCCCTGATGGCTTGTCATCGTACTGAATACATCCACTCCCTGATTTACCGTGTAGGATGTTCCAAGATTGATCGTCACAATATTCTGATGAACAAACGGAAACTTGGAATCAAAATACAGTAAATACTTGTGTGTTGTACCATTGCCAATGATCGCCGGTGAGAATTTTTCCCCACCATAGACAGGATCATGTAACGTAAAGGTGAGACCTCTCTCACCTACGATGTCTTCTACATTATTAATATCATCAATTGTTATTAAATTTGCAAAATATTTTCCCATACGGGATGCCAATGGGACATCTTTATACGCAAAAAGCTGCTGCTGGCCACCGTCGGCATACTTCTTCTTGTTCATCATGACGGCGTCTTTGCGGACTACCGTGTATCCCTGAGACTTATAATACTTTGTGAATTTTTTGACATATTCACTGACCTGCTCAGAATCCTGTGCCTTGGTTCTTCCGAAACCAACCACTGCAGATCGCTCTTCCTCTGTTAATTCTCCACTGCTTACAAGTTCATTCAGCCAGTCAGAGTAGGTGACATAATCCAGATAACCATAATCTTCCCATTTAGAGTATTTATAGGCAACTCTTGCATTATTACTTGTATGTGAATATTTTGTATCCCCTGCAAAAACAAGGTTTCGGTCTAACATTGTGTAGATCTTGATGGTCACCGGATCCACAAAGATCACGATAGACACCAGTCCATGTAATATACGTTTTAATAAATATTTTGTCATAATTGTTCACTCATCAATAGTGCAGGGGAGCGGGGAATCCCCGCTCCCCTGCAGTGTTGTTATTTCGTAGATACGATTAATAAATACCGATAGATTTGATCATGTATCCGGCATATTCTGGCTGGAATGTATCCAGATAAGATGCAGGATCACCATAGTCAGGACCCCATCCGGATAAGTCACAGAAGTCATAGTTCATTTCGTAACCATAGTTCATGTAATATCCGCTGTAGTACCAGTCTGTGTTATCTGCTGCTGCAATTAAGTTTACCTGGACAAGTCCCTGTGTAGAAGCTTCGATAGACTGTTTCAGAGAGTTTGCTCTGTTTGTAAATACTTCACTGGAAGAAGCATATACAACATCCATCTGGATTGGGTTGTCAGCATCGATCGTAAGACCATCTGCTGCTAACTCTTCTACTGCCTGACTCATTTCTTCCCAGGAGTTATCTGCATTGTACCATCCGTCATATCCGTCGGAAGAACCGGCACCCTCGTTAGCTGTTGGATCCCATGCTTTGATCTTCACACCGTCAGCATCGATCTGATCCTGTACAATCTGTCCATAGTATGTTCCAGCCGGATATGTTTTTTCTGTTCCGTTGATATCAACTGTTACTTCTTCTTCCAAAGTAACAAAGTTACCCGGTGTGTAAGAGTTTCTCATAGAAGCATATTTCAGATCATCACCAACCTGCTGTGCAAGATAAGCACCACGATCCAAGCCCATGGCAAGTGCTCTACGGAAGTGGACGTTCTGCATAGCCTGTTTTGTTCTTGCAGCATCTTCCTCTGTCTGTGAGGAAACTGCTTTTGTTGTATCGTTTGCGTTTGCAAACTGATTACGGTTGATATTAAAGAATCCGCTGTATGTTGTTGCATCTGTAAGTGCTACATATGCATAATCATCAAAGTTTCCATCCGCTTTTGCTGCTGCAACAGAAGCTGTGTTAAGACCTGTTCCATCTACAACACCTGCGATTGCATCGTTATATGCTTTTGTCGCATCAGAACCATCATTGTATACCCATGTCAATGTATGGATATTGATGTGATCTGCATTCCAGTAGGACTCGTTAGCCTGGAATACGATTGTGTTCTTGGATGTAAAGTTCTTAACAACGTATGGTCCGCAATATGCGATAGAATCAGAATCCTTACCATATGTGTAATCTGCTGCATCCGGATCATACTCAACACCAAACTTACCACCCATGGATTCATAGAAGGATCTGTTCATTGGAGCAAATACGTTGTAACCGAGCATTGTTGTGAAGTATGTGCAAGGAGCTTCCAGATCATACTCTAATGTGTAATCATCAACCGCTTTTACACCGACCTGTGAGAAGTCTGTTACTTCACCGGAGATGTACTGGGATGCATTTGTGATGATACCTTCGATCAGGTACTCAAGACCACCCTGGGCATCCATCATATGCTGCATTCCGGCAACAAAGTCATCTGCTGTCACATCAGCAACTTTTCTGCCCTGGGAATCAACCCATGTAGCACCTTTGCGAAGATGGAATGTGTAAGTTAATCCGTCATCAGATACTTCATAGCTCTCTGCTAATGCAGGCTGTAAAGTTCCCTCTCCATCATACTCCATTAATCCATCGTATGTGTTCACGATTGCTTCAGCATCTACAGCCTGAGAAGTTGCAAGAATATCCCATGTGGTAGGATCCTGTGTATATAACTGATAATTATAAGTATCTTTGAGCGTGTAACCCTGCTCCTCTAAGTAAGATTTTGCCCATGCTTCATACTCACCTGTTCCTTTTAACTCAGCCCATTTTGCTCTCATTGTGCTGACATCGGAAGCTTTGATCAGCTCTGTTGTGACAACTGCATTATGGTATCTGTCCATATCGTTGCCCCACAGTGTATAGTCAAATGTGTAAGGAGCTACACGTGAGATGGAATAGTTACCACCCTTTGACTGTAATGGAAGCATAACGCCTGATTCCATTAACTTTGCTTCTGCGATTGCTTCAAGTGCAAATTTCTCAGAAACGGTTTCAGCTTCATCAGCTTTCTGGTAAGCTGCCCAAAAATCACCGAGTTCTTTGTCATACAGCTCTGCAGATACTTCTTCATAATTAGCCGGAGCTACTGCTTCTTCGCTGCTGCCTGATTCTGTACCGGCTTCTGTGTCTTCGACAGCATTTGCATCATCTGCGGCATTGTTCTTATTGCCACATGCAGTCATGCTGACTGTCATAGCAAGTACAAGCATAAGGCTTACTACTTTTTTCTTCATAATATTTCCTCCTGTAGAAATAATCTATATAAACGCTTATGCGCTTATAACATAGTTTTTCCTGTTTCTCTGCGGTAAAAAACGTATTCTGATCCGGGCTTTCAATTTCAATGTGTTATCATTGCGCCACGTTATCGTGCTAAATTATTTTTTTACAACCAAAAAAAGTGCCAACAGACTTTTCCGTCTATTGCACTCACTAGATACAAGTGTCTTTTTCCCGCGTACAACACTTCTTCTATTATACATGCATCTGCGATTTTGTCAATAGTTTTTCTTTTGTCACTTTCTTCCTTATACACACGTTTTATCATATATTTTCCTGCTGTTTTCTCTCCCATCGTTTCTTTATTACAACTTAATTACAGCTTATTGCAATGCCTCTGTCTTCTCATATCCCTTTAAGCTTTTATCGCTTTACTTATGTACTGTATTATCTCGATATCAGAGTATTGCCTTAATATGTATTATACAAAGCAGTCGACATTTGTCAACAAAAATTTGTTTACCAAGAAACATTTTTTTCGTTGTCATAGCAAAAAAAGAGCAGGGAAGCCCCATATTAGGGGCCTTTCCCTGCTCTTTGTCTCTATTCATTTTCCCGACTGATTTTTACAGACATCCGCCTGTCCAAATCTGTTATTTATTAAACGCCTTTTTTTCGAATTTGTCAACCAGCTTTTCCATACATCCATCTTCAAAAGGACTATTTAACCCTGCTTCCACAATCACATTGGTAAAGAAATCACGCGCAGAAAGATTACAGAGTTTATAGTAATTCTTCCATGCTTTCCCAAAGTCTTCATCCATCATGACCTTGAACTGCATCGCACACACGCTTGCAAGACAGTAATCAATATAATAGAACGGGCTGCCAAAAATGTGCGGCTGTTTCTGCCAGAAGCCGCCTTGTCCAAAGAAAGGATCATCCTCATAATCCATGTGTGGTCGGTAAACTTTTTCCAATTCTGCCCAGACTGCCTTGCGTTCTGCCGGTGTCATCTCCGGTTTTTCGTACACAACGTGCTGGAACTCGTCCACCATGCAGCCGTATGGGACAAACGCAGCGGAATCTTCCAGATGCATTTTCAGGTAATCGTCTTTCCGGTCTCCGAAGAATAATTCCATCCAGTTATATGCGAAGTACTCCATCGACATGGAGTGGATTTCCGCTGTCTCCATTGTGATATCGGCGAACTCACGGATCTCTTCGTCTCTTAACAGATATCCCTGGAATGCATGGCCACATTCATGCGTGATGACATCCACATCTCCGCTTGTTCCGTTGAAGTTTGCAAAAATAAACGGAGACTTGAAATTTGGAATATAGGTCATATAGCCACCCTGACGCTTTGTTTTTCTTCCGAGCACGTCAAAAAGTTCGTTCTCCATCATGAAATCAAAAAATTCCTTTGTCTGCGGAGACAGTTCACTGTACATTTTCTGTCCTGCCGCAAGGATCTCCTCCGGTGTTCCAATCGGCGCAGGATTTCCATTCGTGAAATAGACATCTGTATCAATATAAGAAAGCTTCTCCACGCCAATACGCTGTCTGCGCTGCTCGTGGAGTTTATTGGCAAACGGGACAAAGTACTCTTTCACCTGTTTCCGGAAATTTTCGACCATTTCCTTGTCATAACAGTTGCGGTTCATACGGTAATAACCAAGCTCCACATAATTCTCATAGCCAAGCTGTCTTGCCTGCTCGGTTCTGTTTTTCACCATCTTATCGTAAATCTCGTCGATCTCATCTGTAACAGACAGGAAATAGTCACTGACTGCCTTCCATGCTTTTCTTCTCAACTCGCGATCCGGGCTGGTCTGGAACTTTTTCATGAGCGACAGATTGTAAACTTCTCCCTCAAAAGGAATCTTCGCTGTAGCGATCAGCTTACTGTAACGGCTGCTCAATGCATTTTCTTCCTGCATTAACGGAATGATCTTCTCGTCAAAAGCCTTGTTTGCGATCTCGATATTTTTAAATGTTACTTTTCCGATCTTACTCTCCAGATAGTCTCTGTAAGGAGAATCATAAAGTACTTTTCCGTATTCATTCTCATACTGGCTGATGATCGGTCCAACCTCATCATAAAAATTGCTTTCTTTCTCATAAAATTCATCGGTCGTATCAATGTCATGGCGGATCATTGCAAGTTCCATGCTTGTCTGCCCATCTGCGGAAAATTTATAGTACTCCCGGTGGATCTCAAACTGCTCCTCTCCGCTTTTTGCATTCTTCGTGCGCTCGATAATGCTCTTATACTCTTTTTCTACTTCTTCCATATCAATGCGTTTGTATGGCATTTCTGAAAATTTCATAGTTCCCCTGCTTTCTGTATATACATCCTGTCTATACTGTTTTCTTCTCAACCATTCTATGATATTCCCAGATTTTTTGCAATGAAACCTTGTGTTTTTCCTTTCACAATTTCACAAAATAGACTATAATAACTTTACTTTCAAAAAAATATATTCCGAGGTTTTATATGATCACAGCAGAAGATATTTTAAATATGAATTTTTATAAAAAAGAAAAATTTACCGGAAGTTACAAGGGCATGCGCTACCTTGTAAAAAAAGAAAAAGATGACGCTGAAAACGATATTTTCCGCGCCACCGTCTGGCCTGGACCTTATAATTTTGCAACCACTCCCGACGACCAGAAAATTTCCGCCACTTTTCCATTCACAGAAGAAGGTAGACAGCAGGCAGTCGACTGGATGAATGAGCAGTGGCGTTCCAGAAGCGAGTGGGGGATTATGATGCATTCGTGAGAAGTGGCCGTCAAAAAAAGGAACACCGTTTCCGATATTCCTTCCTACTGCGGGTGACAGGACTTGAACCTGCACGTCGGGGACACTAGAACCTAAATCTAGCGCGTCTGCCAATTCCGCCACACCCGCAAAACTGCTTTCCAAGTATAACTTATTTATCCATAAATTGCAACTGTTTTGTTGATTTTAATGATAATGCCTTGAATGAAATTTTAAATTCCACATCTATGCTGAATTTAGTCTTTCTCTCTTCTTAGATCTATCTTATGATTTTAATATCTCCTATCTGCAGTAGAAACGAGGTATTTATGAACAATTCAAAAACTGCTACTCAAAAACATATGACCCTGGATGACCGTATTTCCATTGAGAAAGGATTGGATCAACACCTGTCTCTCCGTTCCATTGCCTTACAGTTAGGAAAAGATCCCACCACCATCTCCAAGGAAATCAAAAAGCACAGGTCTTTCCAGGAACACAATCGTTTTAATGAACCTGCTAACAAATGTGCTTTGGCAAAAGATTGCAAAAAGAAAAATATTTGTGGTACCTATGCCCCTGTTTGCAAAAGGATGTGCAGATCCTGCAATCATTGCAACTCTCACTGCGAGGACTTTATTCCTCGATCTTACCATTGCAGTTTGCTGGATAAAGCCCCTTTTGTCTGCAATGGTTGCAGTAAAAAGAATCCCTGCCGCCTCGATAAAGCCTACTACCGCTCATCCACTGCACACAGGCAATATAAAACCATCCTTGTGGAATCAAGAGCAGGTATTAACATTTCGCCTGCTGACCTTGTTGCTTTGGATGAATTGGTAACCCCTCTCATTCTGCAGGGGCAGTCTCCTTACATGATCCTCCGCAATCATCCGGAAATTGCTCTATCTGAAAAAACTCTTTATAACTACATCGAGTCCGGAGCTCTTAGTGTGAAAAATATCGACCTTCCTAAAAAGGTGAAATATAAGGTGCGTTCCTGCAGTTCTTCTGAAGCTGCCGATCTGACCATTTATGAAGGACGTACTTACAAAGACTACCAGGCTTTTTTAAAGGAATTTCCTGACACAAGGGTTACGGAAATGGATACTGTCCTGGGCTGTGAAGGTTCAAAAAAAGTGTTACTTACCCTTCACTTTGATTGTTGTTCCCTTATGATGGCCTACCTTCTCGACAGTAAAGAGGTCTGTCATGTAAAAGCCATTTTTGACTCTATCGAACGCTCCTTAGGAACTTTTTCATTTTCCTCTGTATTCTCTTTAGTCCTGACAGACAGAGGTGGTGAATTCCGGAATCCTGCCGCATTGGAATGCGGACAGGAAAACCTGATTCGTACAAGCATTTATTATTGCGATCCTATGTGTTCCTGGCAAAAACCTCATTGTGAGAAAAACCATGAATATATCCGTAAAATATGCCCGAAAGGCACCTCCTTTGATGACTACTCTCAGGAAGACATCACTCTGATGATGAGCCATATCAACAGTTCTCCCCGGCAGAGCCTGGGTGGAATGTCACCCTTGAAGCTTGCAAAACTCATGCTGCCTTCAGAGGTAATAGATTACTTTGGACTTACTGAGATACCAGATGATGAGATTGTATTGACACCGGCATTATTACAAAAATAGAACCAGACATTACATATGAATCTGCGGATAAGAGTCTTGCATATTTTTTCCTCCAGGCAAGTGGAATTTAGTCTTACAGGGCACGATTCCAGTTGCCTTATCAGTACGCCTTTTTCCAGTAAATGCACAAACAATGTCTGGTTAAATTCCACTTTAAAGGGTTTGACGCATTTCGTCAAACCCTAAAATATAGAATTTAGTCTTCCGTATGGAATTTAAGTTTACGTGCGGAATTTACTTTTTCACTCAAGCTTTAATGATAATGTAAAAAAATCAGACATCGGGGATTCGGTCTCCGCTTCCGCTCCGGTCGTTGCTAAGCAGACGCCACTGGCGCCTAGCAACCCGAACAACTACGTTGTCCGTGGTTCAAGTCTCTCGCTGTTCCTAAGAATAAGAAAAACGCCGTTCATACGAACGACGTTTTTCTTATTCTAATGAGACATCGGGGATTCGAACCCCGGACAACT
>ERZ773165.556-NODE-556-length-27409-cov-26.330226_pt1 | contig 27409 bp, 28 predicted proteins | sample MGYA00581003_ERZ773165 | MGnify/ENA primary metagenome ERZ773165 (study PRJEB29015, sample SAMEA2737817) | human gut metagenome | biome: human gut; feature: human-associated habitat; material: faeces | place: China | collected 2012 ... | reverse complement strand
TGTTGGATGTGCTAACTGCTGAAAATCAGTAGTTACGTTCTAACGGTGATTTACACTTCGGTGAATACATAGAGGACAATACTGGTATGTCTAACTCATTGATTGAATAAAGAATTTTAGGAGAAGCGTGATGCTGCAATGAAAAGATTCATGGCATCAAAGGAAAGAAAAAGAAAGCGTATGGCAGAGTTAGAGCAGATGTTCCGTCAGGATTATTTAGCTCGTATAGGAGAAGAGCCAAAGTTTGTAAATGTTTGGTGAAATGAAAGAGCTTTCTTTGAAAATGATTAAATCCCTACGGCCCCACCTTCAAGCATATCGCAAAGAATTTTCATTTTTATTAGGTGTTTTTTTAAGCTTTTGCCCTTACAGGGCGCCAGGCTAATGCCCACAAACCCAGGGAGTTGCCCTGGGATAAGAGCTTCTGCCCCTTCAGGTAGGGTGTTCAAAATCCGTTTAAAATTTGGCACGTTTTTTAGTCGAATAATCGGTTCAACTAACTGATATTCAATAATTATCGACACGAATATTGCGCAGAACTAAAAAATGTCACATTTTTGAAATCTTAACACGTTGATTTCGTGTGAATTAACTTGTATTTTGGTGTAAAAAACGTGTCGGAAAATTAATAGATTTTGAACACCCTACCCTTCAGGGCGTGCTGCGTAATTCCAACCGTACGGGTCGATAAAATTCCCTCTTATCTCCACCTATACCAGCGATTTGAATCATTTTTAACTCATGCTCTTCCGCAAGGCGGGTTCATCCCCGCACAAAAAACCGCAGCTCTGCTGCTGGCGTAGACCTCTGATGGTCCGCCAACCATAGAATGAAATGGTTCAGAGCGACGAGGAGGAGCGGTTTCCTCTTCTTCCCTGAGGGGAGAAGACCGAGATGAGAGGTGGACCCTCCCTTAAGGGTAAGGGAGGACTGGTGGGTTTTCGAAAGACTCTTAAGGGTAAGGGAGGACTGGTGGGTTTTCGAAGATCTCTTAAGGTTCAAGGAAGCACTGGTGGTTTTTCGATAAAAGCAACGAGCAAGCAGCCCCTTAGCAAATCCTTGAGTGAAGGCGGGTTCATCCCCGCACAAAAATCCGCAGCTCCGCTGCTGGCGTAGACCTCTGATGGTCCGCCATCCATATAGCGAAGCGGTTCAGAGCGACGAGGAGGAGCGGTTTCCTCTTTTCCCCTGAGGGGAGAAGACCGAGATGAGAGGTGGACCCTCCCTTAAGGGTAAGGGAGGACTGGTGGGTTTTCGAAAGACCCAATTACTTTTATTTTTTTGAATGTCAAGAAACTACTTTTAGGCTTTCAAAAAACCTCCTTAGCATTAAGAGAGGTTTTTCGAAAGCCTTTTTTAAGCCCTATTTCCTAAGAAAACACCATATTTTTAAATTATAAATAGAAAAAACATAAAATCTTATACGTAATCCAACATAAATTAGTATTTTTGCAATAAAATCACACTTTTCATAAAAAAGTGCGACGAAAGTAAAAGTCATGTGCATAGGCTGTGTGCCAAATAAAAACCCATAAATACAATTCCAATGATGCACATTATGCAAAAAGCGACAAAGCTACGACAACCATCGGGTATGGTTGCAGCAAAAGACATAAAGTAGAAAGCGAATATGACGCAGGATTGCTTGAATTCACCTTCTACAGCCGACGTAAGCTACCGCTTACCAAAGGGCATCCACGTTACTGGGGCTGATGACAAATCGGATCCAGCTATAGAAGGAATGCCCTGGAGTTAGCATTTTAAAATCGACAAGAAAACTATACTTGACTTATTATATTCAAAGACATACCGATAACAGTTAAAGGTGAGAAGGATAAGTCTTATCAAGCAACATCTGTAACCTCTTAATGGGAAGAACAGGGCGAAATGTAGTACAGAGTGATTTTAATAAGCTCTACGGATTTGATGTCAAAATATAATTATTCTAAAAAATACGCTCAAAAAAAACTTTATTACATAAAATATATTATATTTGCAGTGGTTATGGATAAGAATGAAATTTCACTAAGAATAATTGGCAAGAATGGGGATGAACCCCTTTCTCCTGCCAACTTTGACATCGGGCAGATACGATTTTTGCTCGATGAGGTGGAGAATTTGTTATATCCAGACAGAAAAAAGCGTAAAGATCGCCCTACAATTTCTGATGAATTGAAGGAAGGTTCAGTACTGAATGTGTTCAAAACTTCCATGCAAAGTGTTCTCTTAGTGTCGTCTATGCTTGGAGTTATTGAGCAGGAGAATGGCTATATTGATAAGTTAGAAGTGGCTAGTGCACAAGCGATAGAAAATCTTCAGTCTTTTGCCTTGCGCCATAACTATGACATAGAAATAGGCACTTCTGACAAACCACAACGCATCTTTAAGATTACTCCAACTACTCATTATGTCCGCCGTGAGAATATCTTGGTGGATATTGAGTGCTATTATTATGGTACATTGACCGATGCAGGTGGAAAGGACAAAGCTAACATTCATTTAGATACAAAGGATGCAGGCTCCTTGACAATACGAACAGACAAGGAATATTTAGCTGGCTATCAGGGAAATCCACTCTATAAAAAATTTGGTGTACGAGTTCGGGCTAAGAAGAATATTCTTACAGGCGATATAGATAAGTCAACTTTGGTCTTGGTGGAATTGATGGACTATCACCCCAAGTTCGATGAGGATTATCTACAGGGCTTGATTCGTAAGGCTACTCCAAAGTGGAAAGATGTGAATGCTGACGAATGGTTGACTAATATAAGAGGAGGGCTTGCCTGATGGAACAGAATTGCGTACTGTTGGACACCAGTTTCTTCATTCGCTTGTTGAATGAAGAAGACCCTTTGCATGAAAATGCTTTTGGGTATTTCAGATATTTCTTGGAGCATGATTTCGTGATAAAGATCAGCACCATTCAATTTTAATCATGCTCAACGAGCAGGAAAGATGATAGCAGAGGTTTATGCTGAGAAGAAAAAGCGCGGTGCAACCATTGCTCCAAGAGCCGTAGTACCTAATGATACCAAGATGTTTGCGCAAGCTGATGTGGAACCTGACATCAACTTTTATGGTACAGCGGATGTCGAATGCAAGAAGGTGTATGATATGATAAAGACTTCGGAAGGCAAATTGTCTTTTGACTTTATTGATATAACAATTCCTTATACAACCTTCTTTGGATTACTTGATTTTAAGGAGTAAATACTGATATGTTTTCTGTCATAGAAAGCTGTAATATGAATAAGTAATCTCCTGGATGGTATATCAAGGAGCTGGTTAGTCGTCTTACATCTAAAGCAAGCATTAAGTTAGATAAAGTGGTGTTTTAGCCTTGTTTTATACAAAAAATAAATGTTAAATTCAGTGATTTCTTATTTTTAACTTCTTCTGAACCGCCTTTAAATAAAGGCGGTTCAGAGGGTGTATGGAAATATAGATGGTTACAATACTCTGTATTCCCTGTAAACACTGGAGATGGAGTTGTATTATCATAGGGGTTGGATGCTTACAAAAGATACAAAATTACTTTTTTCAAAAAACTGATAGGTGTAACTACTTGTTTATAGTGGGGACGCTATATTGGTGTTTTTAGAATACATACATTATGGCGAAGCGTAAAGTAAACATAACCAATAACAGTATATCAAATACCGTAACCAAAGATATAAACAAGGCTATTTGTGAGTATCTATGGAATGGATTTGATGCTAATGCTTCACAACTGAGTATAAAATATACAAAGAATGCCTTCAATATAACTTCTCTTGAAATTCTAGATAATGGAGAAGGTATTGATAGGTCTTCATTGCAGGAAACTTTTGGCTGTTTCCAAGATTCTCAAAAGTTACATACTTATCAGTGGAGTTCACAGGTCAAAGGTAAGAAAGGAAAAGGTAGATATTCGTTCAACTGTTTTGCTTCGAAAGCTGATTGGGTGACAGTATATAAAGATAAAGAAAGTCATTATATTCGGCATAAAATCACAATTAAAAAAGGTGATAATCAAAACTATGATGACAATGAGCAAGAAACAAAACCTTCTTCTGTAAAGAAGACTGGGACGACGGTGTCTTTCTCTGATATAAATCTGCCATCCGATTTCTTTGATAGTGAAGTGTTTCTTGATTATTTGAAGAAAGAATTTGCTGTTTTCTTGTTTTTGAACAAGGCTCAGTTTAAGGAAATATTAATTAATGGAGAAAAACTTGATTATGAAGATGTTATTGAAGATTCTGATAATAAAGTAATTCAGATAGAAGGTGAAAGAACCACTTTTTATTTTAATGTAACTTACATCCGTTGGAAAGAAAAGATGAAAGAGAACTACAGCATGTATTTTTTGGACTCTTCTCAGACGGAGAAATTCGAAAGAACTACAACCTTTAATAATAAGGATACAAAATTTCATCATAGTCTTTATATCTCATCTGATTATTTTAATCATTTTGTAGATGACGCAACTGGTGAGAAAAACTTGTTCGGTACTGATAATACATCTCCTAAAGACAAGGTATTTAAGACGTTAGTTAAGAAATTAAAGTGTTTTCTTGAGGAAAAGCAAAAGAAATATGTTGCCGAAGTTGCGAGTAAGAAATTGCTTGAAAAATATCAGTCTAAAGGTATTATTAGACAACCGCAGAATGATTATGACAAAATACTCGTCGAAGACTTAAAGAAGACAATTTCAGCCATGTATGAGGTGCAGCCTAAGATTTTCACAAACCTTCAAGATGATCAGGCAAAAACGTTAGTCGGAGTAGTCGAGCTACTTTTACAAACGGATAAACGTGAAGATTTGATTAGCATTATGGAAAGTGTGGTTAAATTGTCTGATGATGAACGGCACAATTTAGCTTCTGTATTGAAAACTACGGATCTCGCTCGTATTACAGATACAATTCGGCTCATACAGAATCGTATTCGTACCATATCAGCTTTAAAAGTAGCAGTAAAACCAGAGAATGGTATGAACGAGGTAGATGATTTACAGAAGTTAGTAGAGCAGTCATTTTGGATTTTTGGTGAGGAGTACAATATTGTCACACAAGCAGAACCTGATTTCAACCAGGCCCTAATGGAGTACTTAGACAAATTATATGATACAGTCCCTGGTATAAGCAAAAGCAATTATAGTAAAGATAAGATTGAGCATCCTGATGTAAATAAAGAGATGGATATATTTGCTTTTCGCCAGAATATTCAGAGCTCAACAATAGATAATATTGTAGTTGAGCTTAAACATCCAACAGTCAAACTGGGTGAAAAAGAACTTAGTCAAGTAAAGACTTATATGAATGTTATTATGAGGGATTCACGCTTTAATGCTTCTAATATGAGATGGAAGTTTTTCCTTGTAGGTAATGACTTTGATTCTTCTAATTATTTACACAATGAAATGCGAAATGCTATAAATTGGGGCAAAAAGAATTTAGTTTGTCACGTAGACAATAATGGAATCCAATATGAAATCTTTGTGATAAAATGGAGTGAACTCTTTGCTGATTTTGAAATTCGTCATAATTTCTTGTTGAAAAAATTAGAAATGAAACGAGATGAGTTATCTGTAGCTTCTGTTCATGGCAAGACTGAGATTCATTCTATAGTAGCAGAGGCAAATTCTTCTGATACGCAATGATATTATAAAATAAACATAATTTTGACGAGGTATGAATTTTACAGAAAGAATGGAATAGAAGTTCCCGACCCCCAAATAGTTGTAAGAAATGATGCGTCAGCAGATTTTCGTTTATATCTTCTTCTGTTGATGCTCCGTTATGCAGGTTTGAAAAAAGTTCGTACCTGTGTGTGCTTTGTAACCAAAGAAACTGAAGATAGAAATAACTGGGCAGAAAATGACTTTATGAAAAGTGAAGTGCAATCTATTCTTGAAAACTCTCCATGGTATAGAATTTATGATATCATCGAATCTTTTTATCAGCAAATAAATGATAAGATTGGATTTTTAGTAAGTATTCACCCCTGCGGGTTCATCCCCGCTAAAACAACCCTGTCGAGGGCTCTGATGCCCCGCCAACCTTATAGCGAAGCGGTTAAGAGCGACGTTTCTGTCCCCTACAAGGGGAACCGAAGGGGGTCGTAAAGACTATTGAAAGGAGCGGTAACATCCCTTGTCCTTTTGGAAATGGCGAGGGCTCGGGAGTGAGTTAAGGTCCCCTCTTCGAGAGGTGACAGGGGGCGAAAAAATAAATATTATCTTTATGATAACGACAAGAATAGAACCACCATTACTGACCGAATTATTTGATATGGTCGTAACAGTATATACAAAAGCAAACGGGGAAAATATCCAACGATAGCAAGTACTTTCGGACAAAAACGGGCTTGTAAAATGATGTATAATTTGTAAGCATCCCATCTAATTTTGGTGGTTTGAATAAAAAAATACTGGTATGCCTAACTCATTGATAAATAGTTAGGACGCTGTATTGGTGATATATTGTTATGATGGGCAAGGGTAGTTATAGAAAACATTGAAATAATGTGAAAAGTTTTGGAAGATACGAAGAAATATCCTATCTTTGTGAAATAAAAGCAACCAGCTATGTGTAAAATCTCAGAATCAACAAAAGATAAGCTCGGCAACACCTTGATTTATATGGCAGAACGAGTGGCAGACCTTAGTAAGACCAAGGCCTTGAAATTGCTGTATTTAATGGAAGAGCGAATGGTCCTGAAATATCATGTTCCTTTTCTTGGCATACCTTATGAAGTATGGCAGGCAGGCCCCGTAGCCAAGGATGTTTTCATAGACTTGTCGGATGGACCTTATCTATTGAAAGACTATATTAAGACAGATTTGGTTTGTTCCGCAACTTATCTTGTAGCCGTCAAACCATTCTGTGATGATGAGTTTTCAGAATGTGAGATTGCGATGATGGATGACATACTGAATAAGTATGGCAAGATGACAGCTGCGGATTTGGTTAATGAAACCCATAAAAAAGGCACGCTGTGGTATCAGGAGGCAAGTCAAAATGGATTATTGGAAGCATTTCAAAATCATGAATGCAACAACTCTGACTTGAAGATAGATTTCACGAAAGCGATGGCACCATGTGCAGCCGAGTATTATCAGGAAAGTCTTGATGTTCATCAGACAGCCAATCTTTTAAACATCAATGCTCATGTTTGAGAAAGGTAATCTTTTGCTGTTTCGGCCATTTGTTTTCAAAAATGGAGCTATGCCCAAGGATAAGTTTTTCTTGGTACTGGAGAATGTTGATGGCAATTTGTTGTTGGCAAGCCTCCCCACTTCAAAGGATCATGTGCCATCAGATGTGGAAGTAAAGCATGGCTGCTTGGACTTGGCTGAGCGTTTTGTGAATATCTTTGTCTTTCTGTCAGGTGAGGAGATTCTTTGTAAAGCAAATGGTGAACGTTTTTCTTTCTCGAAGAATACTTTCGTATATGGGGCGAACTTGGATATGTATAACATTTCTCAGTTTGAATTACAAGAACGGTTATCTCAGACAAATATTGAGTTAATAGGAAGTCTTGATGCTGCCTTGTTCGAAGAACTCAAGAATTGTCTATCCAATAGCAAGATGGTAAAGAATAAATACCGCAAGATTCTAAAATAGATGGGTAAAAACTATATAGTCATGTTACTATGTTAAAAAATCCGATGAGTTGAAGGAGTGTGCTTAGTCAATCCTTCACCCTAAAAGATAATGCAAATGAGCGCAATGAAAGCTGGCTTTCAAATTGCCGAGTGCAGCTTAGCTTATGCAAAACGATAATAAAATAACTTTTTTCAAAAAACAATACGCATAACTGCTTGTAAAATAGTGGGGACGCTGTAATGGTGATATACTTCTAATGGTGATTTACCTTGGAGCATTATGAGAGATAAATTTACTTTGGATAATAGGAATATTATTTAGACAATGGTGTTTTTTTGAATTATTATGGCAAAATATGAATCGTCTTTAGGAGAGTTTCATTGTTTGGAAGGCTTGCATCGTCCATTTAATGTTCCATTAAAACAATTAGTATGGGTATGTACGTTCATAAAGACAATATGGAAGAATCAGCGCTTGGATTGTAAGTTGTCTGATGTAAGTTATCTTTTCTTTAAGCATCATGTCTGTGAGTTGCATAAGCGTTATAAGGATGGGGAGCAAGAACTTGAAGGCTTAATTCAGCCCAAGAATATTGAACTTATTTATGCAGAAATAAATAAGCTTGGGCTAATAGAACTAAAAGAGCTAATTTCTCAAGTTCTTAATAAGAAGAGAGTTTTATATTTAGATAAAAAAATATATAGTGCCTATAAAAATACTTCGTACTATATTACTTTAGCTAAGAAATTGAATTTTATCGATGAGAAATATTCTCTCACTCCTGAAGGATATGAATTAGCTTTGCATAAGAGTAATTTCTTTAAGTTGGATTCCTTTGAGAAGAAAATTATTCTAAAAAAGATATTAGCTAAAGATGGAGATATGTTTGTACCCCTTTTGGTGTCACAACCATTTGCAATGAAAAATAAGGAACCAAACATATATCTTAAATATATAGAAAAATGTTGTGATCTGACATTTTTTAGATATATTGCTAAAAGTCAAACTGCAAATTATGACAAAGTAAGGTATAGTTGGATAGTACAATTGGATTTGATAACGAAAAATGGCCAGATTCATAGAAATTGCAATCTTATCAAAGATGGAGATGTTTATAGAAAACATTTCCTGAAAGAGACTTCTTTCTTGAGGAAGTTAATTTCTGAAGAAAAGAAAATGAATAGCTCCTTTCAAAAATTAGAACAAGCATATTCGGAATTACTTGAAAAAGGTATGCATGATGCTAAGTTTGTCAATCTCTATGATATAAAAGACTTGATGCATTGTTCTTATAACTCTTTGAATAATATAATAGCTCAGTATTATGAGCATAAAAAAGAAGAAAAAATAGTACTATTTACAAATTTAGTACAGTCAATTGATAAAAGACGAAGATTTTTTGTCAAAAAGCAAGTGCCTGTATTGAAAATTAAAATTATGTAATATGATTGATAGTTCGAAATTATGGACAAAACTCCCTCCTAAAGCAGATAATATTGAGGGAATAAGACAAGATCTTAAAGCAGGTCTTGTTCCAAATTTGCCTTATTTTATTATAGACAATAAGGAAGCAAAAGAGAAGATTTCTAAAGATATTTTAAATATAGATACTCAGTTTTCTTTGGCTTATATTATTGCAAATTATGGTAATGGTAAGACAAATCTACTTCGCTATTTAGAGTATTTCTTTAATGCAGTGAATAGCGATAGAAATATAATTGTTGCTTACTGGCGTGCAGATGTCGATAAGTATGATTTGATCTTGTTCTTACTATATATTATTCAGATTAGATTTAAAAAACAACTCATTTCTGCAATACAGGATCTCTCTATAGACGACCTTGATGATGCCGCTATAAAATATGAAGATGCTTTTGGTGCTATAGAAGAATATGTTAGTTGTATAAAAAGCAATAAAGGAGATGCTGATAAATTAGCAGATTTGGTTGATTTAGGTACAGGAAGAAAATATACAAAAGGGGCTTTTGGTAAGTATCATTTACCCCAATTAACAGATTATAATAGACGTGAAGTATTAGTTTTCTTCTTGAATATTATTGCCAAAAGTGGTAAATATATCATCTTTGCAATAGATGAATTGGAAAAAATTCATGAAAAATCTAAGGCAAGATTTAATTCTTTTCTGACTTCTTATCGAGAACTGATTGATTTGAAAAGCTATATCAATGGTCATTGTCTTATCACAGCTGCTACAGATGCGAGTGATGAAAATGCTCTTGCAAGTTTGAACCCTGCATTTCTGCGTAGAATTAAAACTTTTGTTTCGCGGTTAACTGCAATAGAGGGAAAAGAGGGCATAAGTGAGTTGGTTCATTATTTAAATGATTTGCTAAAAACTGGTAAATCCGCCGAAGAAGTGGACAAAATTATAAATATACTTGCAAAAAGTACTTCTTCAAATAACAATTTAATTGTAAAAAATGCATGTGAGAACCTGATGGACTCTCAAGTGAAAACTTGGGAAGATCTGTTGGATGAATATAGCTTAAGAGATATCTATAAAGAAGAATATGAAAAGCTGAAATTGAATGGTGCTTTTGAGGGGATATATACAAAGTTCTTTGATTCTCTAAGCAGATATGTTAAGGTTACGTCTGATTTGGAATTAGAAGAGGTAAAAGCATCCGAACGTGTTTTGGTGAGGAATGAACAACAAGAGGTCTTGGTCTTTTTGTTCTCTGATGATTTTGAAAGTAATAAAAATAGACTTGATAACATTTCTTCAACTTATCCTGCTTGTTCAATAAGGATATTCCGTCCTCTTTCGGCAGATGCCTCATTTGATATAGAACCTGAAAAAAAAGTAAAAGAAATTGTTACATACAACCCAGAAGAGTTGATGACTCTGTTTGATATGTTCTATGATAACTATACTGAGTATGGTGAGAAAGTTCAAAATGTGATCCATACTTATTCAAACAACGTATTTTAGGTTATGTTTAAAAGAATTCGAAAGAATAAATTTACTAACTTTAGTATTCTAATAGAAGATTTGTTGAGTCCTTTTTGGGATTTAGGAAAAGTCTTATTAGGTGAATCAAAAATATTGGAAATTTTTGCGCCTGAAATACTAAAGGATTCTAAAGAGGTATTCGATAATCAAGAACAGCGAGAAGAGACAGATGAGATAAAAGATAAGAAAGATGCAATTATTTCACAGGGCTTTAATGATTATGTGGTAGAAATAACAAATAGTATAATAGATAAAAAATCTTTGGATCATCGAGGTTTAGATTTCCCTATATTGTTGATTTTTAGAGATCCGATAAATGACTCGTTGTTCTACATTTCAGATAGTGAAAAAGATAAGCCAGAGGATGAGAAACAATTGGATTCATATGTAAAAAGTCGAAAGCTGATTTCTTCTTTTTTGCAAAAGACAGAAAACGAAGATTTAAAAAATATGGACAAGGTTGATACACCTCCTTTATACTCAAATGTTCTTGATTGTGGAAAATCTTCGATTATAGAGATGCCACTAATTTCTATGTCCTATTTAAATACTGAACTATTTGGTGGCTTTGAATCGGAATGTGTTGATTTATTGTGGATTAATCAAAAACGAATTCGTAAGTTTTATGAAGAAAATTTTCCATCATCCTTCCAAAATATTAGAGTCTTACATAATGAACAATATGTTAAAGGGGTATTAGTCGGTGATTATCTTTTTCCTGCTTTTCCTTTATTAAAGGACTCGCTTCTAAAGCACGATAAGATATTTGATTATGTTTGGCTCTGCTTAAAACATAAAGTTGTTTGTGATATCTCTCATGAAGAGAAGAAAGGGTTTTATAATGGAAAGGAACTATTACAATCTTTCATGAAGTCATGTAAAAAAGATGATTTTACAAAGGAATTGTCTAATTTGCAAGATAATTTATTTATAGCTAAAGAGGACATGTCAGAAGAGGGACAACAATATTTTGACAAAATGCTAAAGATTCAGGAACTTGATAAATTGGAAACTTATAAGTTTTATATAGATGAGCCCCAAACTGAAAACAAAAATGTGTTTGGAATTTATCAAAATGTCAAGTTAGATGAGGATTATCATTTGAAATTCCTTTTCGAAAATACGGGTGATAAATTAGCAGATAAAAAAATAAAATCATTTAAAAAAGATGCTGTTTGGGTTTTTAAGCCAAAAATAGCTCAGTTCTTCATAAGTGATTTCTATGAACAATTACTTTATTCTTCTTTAGAAGAATTGAAGAAATCTCAAGCAATAGAAGATTATTTGAAAAATTACTTTGCAGAATATTCTGCTGGTGGTAAATGTGAAATCGATGCAATTGTTAAAACAAAAGATAAAATATTCTTTGTGGAAGCAAAAACAACTCTTACATTAAATCTCATAAATAAGTATATATCAAAGTGCCAAAAAATCATTAGGGACTTTGATGAAATAAAAGATCATATTGGTTTTCTTATAGTTGGGTATTTTAGTCATTCTGAACTTAATGTTTTGAAAAAAACTGTCCATCATGATGAAATTCCAGAAGGCTATAATGAAGAGCGTGATGGATTGTCCAATACACCTTATTATTTTGAAGTTCCAATTGGTGAGAACCTTGATCATAAGTTGACATGTTTTACGGAGTTATCCTATAGTAAGTTAGAGTCAACTCTCAAAAGTGTTTTTAAGTAATGAAACTACCAGTAACAAGATATTATGGCTCCAAAAGGCGAGTAGTAGAGGCAATTTGGAATGCTCTTAATGAATCTGCAGAATTGAAGTTTGATTCTTTCTTAGATTTATTTGGAGGTACAGGAATAGTATCATATTATATGTTGTCGAAAGGTAAGCATGTATGTTACAATGATCTCTTTTCCTTTAATTGCGAAAATGCAAAAGCATTGTTGGCAACACCTAAAAATACATTCAGCATAGAAGATGCTTTGTCTTTATTGAATCGTTATGACTCTGTTCAATATGCTGATGTCATAGAGCGAAATTATCATGATATATATTATTTGGATGAAGAAAATCGAATAATAGATACGGTCGTTCAAAATATACAATATTTACCTTATGAAAAAAGAGCATGTGCATATTACATTCTAAATCAAACCTGTTTGATTAAAAGGCCGTTTAATATATTTCATAGGCGAAATTTGAATCTTCGACTAAACCACCAACATTCTTCTTTTGGAAATTATGTGACTTGGGAGAAGGGTTTTGAACAATTGTTTACTCAGTTTACTGAGGAACTAAATACTTTCCAATTTGAAAATCCTCATGATATTTCGATAAGTAATACAGATGCGTTAGCATGTGATTTAAACTTTGATTTAGTTTACATAGACCCACCTTATTTCAATGATGGTACTCCGATTAGCTATCATTCACGCTATCACTTTTTGGAAGGATTGGTTCATTATGAAGATATAGAAAATCATATCAATAGAAGAAAAGCGAATTTGGAGATAGAAATCAATGTTTCTAGTGATTTTGAAAGCAAGGCAACTTTTGTTCAAAATTTGAGAAAATTATTTGCTCGATACCAAAAGTCGATATTGGTCTTGTCATATACAACTAATGGATATCCTTCAATAGAAGATTTGTCTGCGACAATGAGAGAATTCAAAAGAGATGTTCAAGTAATTTCGCTTGGAAAAAAGCCTTTTGCTTTAAATAGGAAAAATGAAGGACGCGAGGAGGTCTTGGTAATTGGAAAATCTTAGGGGGAGAATAATTGCTTATAATGGATCCAATTTTTTCAAACATATCAATCACAATCTTTACAGCCATTATTAGTGGCTTTTTGGGAGCATGGTTCCAATACTGGTTCCAGAAAAGGAAAGTCAATAAGGTGCGTGGAATTGCGATTAAGGCTTTGAAGATATTTCAAGGGTATGCTAAGAAAAAGCAAACTTTTGATATGGTAGCTTCTGAGTTCAATAACAAGATTGATATAGTTGAGAAGCGTGCTGTACTTGTGGCTTTGTGTAAACTGGGCATACCTGTTGTTCGACCTGTTGATGACTCATTTCATATAGAGAATGTAAGGTTTGAGCATGAGGAGATAGATAAAGAAACGATAGAACTGATGATAGGACAAGTCAATAAAGGCAATTGTGACGATTTGTTCTTTTCTGACGTTGAGGCTTATTTCTCTTCCAATACAAGGTTGATGGCTGTTCGTGCAGTTGCTAAGAAATATGTGGATGTTGATTTCGCTTATTGCTATTATGACAAGCAAAAGGATAAAATTATGCATACAAAAATAGCGACGGATTTGTTTACGCCTGGTGAACTTAATATATTGACGGTTTTTAAAATTCGATCTTCTTGGGATACATTCTTTGACGAAAATGGCAAAGTTGTTCAAGAGAAGTTAGATAATCTTAAGAAGGAGATAGACTTAGGCATTTGGGACACTTATCTCTTTTGGGATTCCGAGTCATACCTCAATATTCAAACACAGAATAAAATGGCTAACGTTTTTACCAATGCTGTATTACTTAATTTGGAAGCTCAGCAAAAGGGACAAACAAATAAGGAAATGTTGGAGAAAAGCTAGACAAAATATTACACATTTTGAGTGAAGATAAAAACAATGACAGAACAACAATATAAAGATTTGCTCCATACACTGGGTAAGGAGGCTTTTTCAGAAATGGTAAAGGCAGATATTCGGCATCGAGTACCGGAGCCTTATGCAAGTATATACTGCAAGCAGTTTGATGATGCTAAGCAACTTGCTGACTTCTTGGAGTATGTGGCAAAACATATGAGAAGATGATTATGAAGACAAAGTTATCCTTAATATTAAGTTCCATCGCTATTGTGATAAGCATTATCACGATATGCTTGACTATGCCTCGAAGAGAAATGCCCATAGACTATCTAGGCTTGATTACAGGAATATTGGGAATTCTAGTAACAGTGCTGATAGGATGGAACATCTATATGATTATAGATTTTAGGCAAGAAAAAGAAAACTTAAAGCAATATTTTGAGGAGCAAAAGAAATCTGTTCGTTCTGTCGGAAATGATTTGTTAGCTACGTACAAGAATCAGTTGTCAAATGTGGCACTTCTATAAAAAAGCATATCTGATGTTTATGCTCGAATGATGAATCTTCACCAATTTACTCCATTGCCATTTGATTATATATATCATGCATTGGGAGCAATTGTTACAGCTTCACAGGCGGAGAACTATGATGCTTGTAATGTTTGGATAAAAGAAATTAAACTTGTTCTTACTTCGCCAGAACAGGTGGTAATGCCTATTTCAAGTAAGCGTCAGTTATTAAAAGCATCCTTGCAAATATCCAAATCTGATAAGATTGTCGGTTTGGAAGACGTAGTTGGATTAATTGCAAGGATAAGTGAAGTTCCTGATCCAACTTCAAGTGGTGGTGAAAATAATGACACCCCAAATAGAGGCACTGGTGATTGATTTTAAGTGTAAGCAAAATAAAGCAATTGCATATAAGTAGAATAATTAAATTAATAGCAATTAATTAGTAATCCATCGGCTAACCCCGTATTGTGAGACATAAAAGTTTTCTTTAACTTTGCACGCACATATTAATATTATAAAATATTATAGCTATGCAAAGTTTTACGATTGAAGAATTCAAGAAAATCCATCAAGCATGGAAAGAGAGTGGACTCAGTGTCCGTGACTATTGTGCCAATACTGGTATCAAGGAAAGCCGCTATATGATAGATTACAATCCGATTGAAAACTGCGTCCGCCCATTATCCATCGGTAGAAAGAACTATATGTTCTGTGGAAACCATGATGCGGCTGAGGAAGCAGCCTTCATGTACACTATGATGGGATGCTGCAAGCTGGCTGGTGTTGACTTCCGAAAATGGACAACCTACTTCTTGACTCATATACATGAGTATGATAATGATTATTCGAAAGACTTGGCTGACTTTCTGCCACTGAGGCTAAGAGAGAAGGGTATTCTGTAATCTCCCTCTGAAATTCTTGTAACTTCTTCTAAATTTCTTTGAAAGATAATAAACAAGCATTCATTTTAGGGCTTAACGTACCTAAAGTGACCGCTTAGTCATGATCATTAGTTTTTAAATCACCAAACATTAGGCTTTTGAAATGAAAAAGTATTCATACATATTATCTTTATCGGATGAACTTATTTCGGCTGTAAATGCACGTGATGCACTGACTATGCAGCAGAAGATTGAAGAACTGGAAACTGCATATAAGAAGTGCTTTGGCAGTCGGCTGGATTGCTTTGAGGCTTTTCATGCCTTTGTGAAAATGCAATTGGCAGCTATGCGATATTTTGCACACAACAATATGTTTGAGTATGTACACTCTCGATATAAGGACGTGGCTGAACGGATGGAGAGTTTTCTGGATGCTGAAAGGTTTAATAAGGAGCAAAAAGAGATTGTAAATGCGTTGTACTCTGAAATAAAGACTATTCACAAAGCTACGCCTGAATGTCACCAAAACTTGGTTAACATACGGTTTGATACAAGATGTTGCCTTTGCCGAAAGCTGCCAGCTAATAAAACAGGGTCGCATATGGTTCCAAATTTCTTAGCTCATCCTACTTTTTCGTGGGATGGTAAAGGAAAACGCTTTCGAGAAGCTTTGAATCATGACTTTATAAATGCGCTCGAAAAGAATTGTCAATTCTATGGTAGAGAAGTTCCTGAATGGCGTTTTGCTAAAGGAGAAGGTAAGGAGCAAATAACAGAGGATGATATTAAAAAAAATATCAACCAACTTGAGTTTGATAATGAGTTTTGTGTCAGATGTGAAAACAGATTTGGCGTATTAGAGTCTGCCTACTCTCCGTTTTATAATGGGCAACAAAAGAAAATTCATCCAAGAGTAGCTTATCTGTTTTGGCTTTCGGTTCTGTGGCGAATGTCTATGGGTAGTATGAGTATTTTGATGGACATAAACGATGAATTGTCTCTTCGGGAACTTTTGGACGATAATATGCTTGATTCAGCAAAGGCTATTGCAGAAAGTAATACGGATTTAGGAGAATGGCAGTATGCTATATTTCGTGCAGAAGGTCTAAAAGATGGCGACAAGGGTATATTGGGCTATAGAAAAGAGTCTTCTCCGTATGTTGTGGCTTACAATGACTTGGTGATGGTTTTCTTTCATAATGTGCCTTTGGATGCAGAATTGTCAATCGGTCCGATTATTGTGAAACGTGACGATCTGAACAATTGGCACTCTCCGGAGAAAACGGTTGTTGTGGATAGGGCTTGGTTTTGGGATGTGAGAGATTGGGTTGTTGAGACTTCGTATGATTTTTATGATCCGATGCGCGAGAAGGCGCTTATAACGCTTCGCGAAAAAGAGCGTTCGGAGGGGAGGGCTGTTAGTGATAAAATGAAGGCTGATGCTGTAAAAATAGCGAAGATTGCTGGTGGCCCTAAATCGACTATGTTTAGGTTGCATAAAATGGAACGAATTTATGGGGCATGGCAACGATTGAAGAAGGCGGAAGAGGATGGTAAGAGTTATGACCCATTAAAGGACGATGAGTTGTTTTTAAGACAGAAGGATTTTGATTTGTACTTTCTAGATTTGGCAAGGTTGTCGAAGAATGATGAATATCATGATAAGGTTCCTGAATTTCCTTTTTATGCGGAGGCAAGAAAAGCGATTACAGATGAAATAGAGTGGGCGGTATCGGATATTGATGATTGTTCTGACAAGGATTACGAACACGCAATGGGGGATTTTATTAGACAACTAAGTCCTAAGGAGTTAGACCGCTTGGTGAATGGCGTACAGGAGCCTGTAGTTAATCCCTATAAGGGCATTGGGCGAAATGACCCATGTCCGTGTGGAAGTGGTTTGAAGTTTAAAAAGTGCTGCGGAAAGAACTTGTAGTTTGTGAAAACAAAGACATTTTAGGCGAGTGGAATATTCTGAAACGCAATATGGAAAGAATAAAAGAACTTCTTTGTGTGCATTTAAAGCAACATTAGTTGATGTCTTTATGCCGATCTATATTTATGCCGGTAACGGTAATTAGGCGATTACGCACCCATTATCCGTGAGTTCAAGATATACGACCATGGTTGTTCTCGCAAACAATTTTATGATGAACTTGATTATGTTTATCCTAATGTGCTTCGTTACTATCACAAGTGCTTTTGGAATAGCAAGTCAAAGTTTGCGAATTCTCCTGAAGGTGATATGAACAAGTTATCTCCTGGTTGGGTACATCAAGGAGTTTGTTAATCGTCTTACAGCTAAAACTTGCAGTGATGTAGGAAAAGTGGCACTTTTGCCTTAGCTTTATACAAAAGTAAATGTTAGATCCAATCATTCCTTATTTTCAACATCTCGTGAATCTCCTTTAAACAGCCCGTATGGCGGTACCTATATAATATATTACCTTTGCATCCGTAATCAAAACAGTTTGATAATGGAAACAAGGGAATATTTCGAAAAAGTGATCGGTAGCCATTTAGGTGCGGAAAACATAGCTTTTATGTTCTCACTTTTTGAGAGCTGCAAGTTGAATGACATTAATTTTGGCGATTATATAGAAGATATACTCACCCGACTGATGGAGGGGGAGCAAGACTTCATGTCCCTAATCCCATGTAATTATAATTCGAACAAAAAGGTGAATGTCAAGGCTGCCTAATTTGGCAGCTCTGGCAATACCAATTAATAACATGTTTTTTTGAAAAATGTTGGATGTGCTAACTGCTGAAAATCAGCAGTTACGTTCTAACGGTGATTTACACTTAGGTGAATACATAGAGGACAATACTGGTATGTCTAACTCATTGATAAATAGTTAGGACGCTGTATTGGTGATATACTTTGCGAGATCTGCGTGAGATTAGGGCAAGAAGTAAAAACTCCCCCAAAAATTTGGTAGTTTCACAGAAGACCCTTATTTTTGTTACGAATTAAATATTGAAGTTATGGCACTGTTAACATTACAGGTAGATAGCCCATCTTTGTTGGAGCAATTAAAGAATGTCCTCTCTCTTATGAGAGGCGTTAAAATAGTTTCTGACTCCCCTGTTTCAAGGAGTGCTGCTTTGGAAGATGTTCCAAACGCAGAAACTTTAGCAGCAATGAAAGAGGCAGAGAGTGGGCTAAGGATCCTCTTGTAGTTAGTTCCATATTGGAACATACTGCCTCTGCTCAGAAAATATCCAGTTTCCCAAACAGGGCTAAGCCTTTACTTCTTTTTTATTGTACTTATCTATTTTCCTGCAAAGTTAACAATAGTTTGCAGATATAAAGATTTTTATCTCTTTATTTTTCCAAGTGCAAATATAATAGTAAGGGCAAAAGTTTTACATATCGCAAAGAATTTTCATTTTTTATTAGGTGTTTTTTAAAGCTTTTGCCCTTACAGGGCGCCAGGCTAACGCCCACAAACCCAGGGCGTTGCCCTGGGCTAAGAGCTTCTGCCCTTTCAGGGCGTGCTGCTTGCGTGAGCTTGGACCTTCAGGGCGTGCTGGTTCTGTGAGCTTAACATTAAACACTAAAAATTCCCTTCAAGGCTGTTGTCCCTTAACTTCTTTAACTCCCCATGATATAGCAAAAAAGGCTGTTGGCTATAACTTCTAACGACCGAAGGGAGTGATAACTTCTTTAACTTCTATAACTTCCCTCCCAAAGAAACTTCTATAACTTCTGGACTTGCTAAAGTTTACTCACAATAAAAGGAGAATAAAAAATCCCCCGCAGCGGAGAAAGCTGCGGGGGAAGTAGTCAGAGGTTAGATGTGGAAGTCGATGTCTTCGAGCCAGTCTCGAACATCGAAGCACGGACAGTCCTTTCGGACATTAGGCAGGTCGCGGTGGCCCAGGATCTCGGCATCGGGATAATCCACGCACAGGCTATGCAGCAGTTCCTCCATCGTCACCTTCTGTGCCAGGGTACGGGTGTCGGCGGGATGGCCGTTCGCGTCGAGTCCGCCCTCATAGCAGATACCTATGGAGTGGGCGTTGTAGTGGCGGGCATGAGCCCCTGCGATGCGCTCCGGCCGGCAGGGATAGAGGGTGCCGTCCTTGGTGATGTAATAGTGATAGCCGATGGTGTCGAAGCCGCGGGCCTTATGACAGGCTTCCAGTTGTTCAACAGTGAAGTTCTGGTTGACTCTCGTGGCGCTGCAATGCACCACAATCAGATTGATGTCTCTCATGATATTCGTTTTTTACTCTTTTACTCTTTTACCCTTTTACCTTTTTACTTTTTTACCTTTTAAAGGTTCTGACAGGAGCTGACGCAAAAAGCGCTGGTTATCGCTGTGAGTACGGTGATGATGAAGTTGATGACTGCTTTCCAATTTTCTTTTTTCATGGTGATAAATGTTTTAAAATGTTTAATATGAGGGAGTTAAAGGAGTTAAGGAAGTTAAGGAGTTAAGACGTATGTCTTGCTGCTTAAAAAACTACGCCAAAAAGACTGTTGTCTTAACTCCCCTCTAATTTAACTTCTGAAAGTCGGGCGATGGTTATTCACCCTCGCCGCCTCCGGGATTGTCGCCTCCAGCAGATGGGGTGTCGCCACCCTGAGAGGTACCGCCGCCACCTGATGGAGTGCTACCGCCACCCTGAGAGGTACCGCCACCCGACGGAGTAGAAGGAGAGTTCTTGTCGGTGGTGCCGTCACCTGTGAGCGCAGTAGCCTTCTTCAAGGTGGCATCGAGGTTGAGCTTGTCGCTCATCAACTCGCCAGTGGCACGGGCACGGAGCTTCACGCCCTCGATGTTCTTGGTGATGGAGAAATCCTTCTCGGTGTCGGCACCCAGCTTGTTCTTGATGCCGATGGAGAAAATCGCCAGGTTGTCGATCTTCACGGCGATGCCTTGCAGGGCAAGTTCCCTGACGCAGATCACCATGTCGGTGAGCATGCCCTTGATGGCACCGGGCGAGAAAGGCGTGTTGTGGCCCGACATGTGGGTGGCAAGACCGTCCATTCCGATGGTTTGAGTTACAACAGGGTATGCGTAGTATTTGCCGTACGCATTCGGCATCTTCTTGTTCTTGTTTTTCTTTAAATTGTAGAGAATCATGGTGTTAAGTTATAAAAGTTAATACTATTTAGCGACAAAGGTCTGCGCGCTCGTCCCGATGTTTCGCTAAGTCACTCTCTCTGAATGACGATGCAAAGATACGACATTTTTGCGAGTCAACTATACGCTAATGGACATAGGCCGAAAAAAAGTGCAAAAAAATTATGGATCACCTATAAAATCGTAAATAATCTCTCGCTGGACGGGCGAAAAGTACCGTTTCTTGGTGCGATAGCCACAGGCCCGCAGCTTCTCAACGAGGGGAGGGCAGCGGTTGATCCAGCGCATCAGGTGGTTGACAGCCACGTGGCGCTCGGCATCAGGGAAAAATTCGTGGGCGAGGTCGTGCTTGCTGATGTAGTCTTTCTTCATGATAGATGTTTAATTTCTTCGTTAGCGATATAATGTTTGTCATGTCTCAGTAAGTCACAGAGAAAGCTCAGTGACTTACCGGGAAATCTCTGTAAGTCATTGGCTGGCGTCCTGTTCCATCTTGTCGCTCGCACAATAGAAGGCTTCGGTGTTGATCTCGGCCCCCTCCTTCTCGATGACAAACCATCCGTTGCCCTTTCGGCGATGAGCCTTGGGGAATCCCAGCCTTGACATGATGCTGCCGATGCTCTGGTATTCAAAGTTCTTCCGCATGACAGGGTTGGTGCAGATGCGCTCCACAATCTCAGCAGTATAGCGGAACTTGATAAACCGCTCAGACGTGTCGGGAGTCGGAACACGATAGAAACGCTTGATTTGCTCCTCAGCATAGTTGGGCACCATGAAGAGCAAGTTGTGCTGTTGCATCTCGGCGATGTCCTCCTGTGTGAGCCAATACACCCATCCCTCCTCGCCACGCATCTTTCGCTCCTTCACCTCCTTGCCAAGAGCCACACACTGAGAGTAGATGCCCACATAGTCCAACGGCTCGTTTCTCGGGCTCACGATGCTCTCCGCAATCCAGGGCGAGTAGCGTCGGTTCTCCGGGTCGGTGATGATCTGCTGGTTGTTGGTGGTACCCGCCACTGTGGCACGATGGTCCAGGTCGCTGCGGAATCGGTCGTAGGGCCTTCGGATGGAGAAATGCAGTTTGGTCATGTTGCTCTTGAAGGCATTGAGGTTCTTTCCGAAAGCGGTGTCGAACTCGTCGAGGCACATCAGAATCTTGCATGAGAAAGCCTCCATGAAGTCCTTGTCGGTGTATATCGCCGCCGACTCGTTGAGGTAGTAGTCGCGGAGCTGCGGCGGCAACAGGTAGTTGAAGAACGTGCTCTTGTAGATGCCGCCCTTTCCCACCAGGATGAGCATCACCTGGTTGACCACCTCTGGAGTGACCCATCCCACCACCATCGCCACGATCCACTTGCAGAAGTATTTCTTGAAGGTGGCCTGGTCGTGGTGGTAGCCCTGATGAGGGATGATGCGTATGCGGTCTGCCAGTTCGCCGATGTAGTCGCGTTTGCCGTCCCATGGTGGCAGCGACCGGAGGTAGTCCTCCACAGGGTCGCACTGCACGGCAAAATCGCTGTGGATGACAGAGATGAGCTTCTGCATGTTGATGTTCATGCCCTCTTCCTCCATCTTCACCCAAATCGAGTTGAGGATGTTGTCATCCAGGTTCACCCACTTCAGGAACTTAGGATTTCCCGCCATGCGGCTCATTATCTCGTGCCTGCCGGTCACCATGTTGCGCTGTATCTGGTATCTCATCGAGAGCCACTGCTTGATATACTTCACGGAAGTTTGCCCACGATACGACTCGCCCTCTCTGAAATAGTGCCAGGAGCCGAACCGCTCCGTCTTCTTGTAGCACGACTTGATGACGGCAGCCGTGTCGGGATATTCGTGAGAGAAATGAGCTTCGGCATAGTCGAGAGCCTCCCTGAATTCGATGCCATAGCGGTTGCAGATGCTTCCGAAGTACATCACATACTCGTTGTGGCGGTGCGGTTCGAAGACGAGCCCCCAGTTGTGGAGCGTTTCCAGTACATGCATCTTCACCTCCTCCATGGTAGGTTTCTCCGCCGACAGTTTGATGCCATTAGCTTTGCTTCCCTTAGTCGCCTTGGAGCGCTCAGCAGCCTGCTTCTTGCTGTTCTTCTTGCGCAGCAGGGAGGAAGTGAACTTAGCCAGTTCCTTGTCGGTGAGGATTATCGGTTCGGCATCCCAGTTGAAGAAGGCCTGTTCGTCGTGGGCGAGTCCCGACAGCCGTAGAAAGTCCACGCACTGCCGGTCGGCCTTGATGCCCAGCAGGGAGTCGAACAGCGCCATCGCCTTCTGCAGCATCGCCTGGTGCAGTTCCACGAAAGACAGTTCGCATCCCTCGGGTCGCTGATAGCCCACGATGATGCGCAGCCCATTGCCGCTGATGGTGCGGTAGGCGATGAGGACGTGGGGAGAATGCCTGATGAGTTCGAAGAGAATCCCCATGGTCCCGGAGGACAAATGGTCGTAGTCGAGTCCCAGGCATCCCACTTCGCCCATCACGTTTTCCAGCAGTCTGCCCCTGCCGTCCAACTGTGCGGCGAAACAGATGCCAGTCGACAGAGGTTTTACCTTGCTGTCGGCAAGTTGCTTACTCACGGCCAGGGCCTTTCGATACGACTCAGTGATGGCAGCCAGTTCGTGGTTGCGCAAAATCAGATCCTCCAGCTCCTGACGGCAGCTTAGTGGGCGGCTCATCTTAGAGTCGAGCTGAGAGAAGACAGATGGCATGAAACCATCGCGTGACGTTGTGAACGCCTTTTTTAATATATTCATTCTTTTTTATATGTTTTATGGCATTACCCATATAGTTAAATTTCTTTCTTTATTTAATTTCTTTCGCGTATGCGTGTGAAAGTAAGAAACGAGGGTTCACCCTTCACATCAGCGTCGGAAGTCCGATAAACAGACGGGTTTCGGGGCGTGAACCCACCCTTCACAGGTATTCACGGAGATGTCACAAATAGCGTCAAATGGTGAACCCTTGGTGCAGCAAAAGTCCGAAAGGTGAACGCTCTTTATATAGGGAGTTTTCCAATAGGAAGTATGCTTAGACAGGTAGATTGTAACCGATGACAAAGATAAAATTAAATACATAAATAACCAAAATCTATATGTTCTACATGTAGAATATAAAATTAACAAAAATTATGGCTTATATCAAGCATTTTACAAATCTTAACGCCTTTTTTGGGCATGTTTTGCACGCAGAAAAGCCCGGATTCGATAGGCGACGTAAGGAAGACCATGTCCGTCCGAAGACAATTAAGCGAGTCTAAGACGGAAAAGTTTTAGAGTTGGCCCAGGCCTATCTGCTCACCCGTCATACCCTCAAGACCGTATCGACGGACCGCCAGAAATTTGAGAAAATCTGCGAAATCCTCGACGCCTTGGAGGCCGACAACCAGGCAGCCAATCCCGGCGACGATCCCCTGTTCGAAGGCGGCTATCTGGCCGCCTTCCGCCGCCTGATGACTCAAGTCTGGGATAGATGATTCCGATTCAGGGATGGTGTTGGGGCAGTTATCTTTATGGGGAGTTATAGAAGTTATCCCATAAGCATTCGTTCTGAGCAAATTGATGACAGCAGAGCAAAAGTACCTTTAGCTTGCATTGAGGAAAATAACTTTTTCCCAAAAACATTTGGAAGTATCACAGAAAAAGTATATCTTTGTATGCAAAGTTTAATTATAAGGAGGTTAAATATGAACATAGAAGAAAAAAAAGCAGATTTTATGCGTCGTTTCAAGGCTTCGAGGGAGCGAAAGGCTGAATACATAGCGCAAATGGAGAAGCGTATGCGTGAGGACTATCGTCGCAGAACAGGTAAGGAAGCAGAATCATTTTGTGTGTTGTAATAATGAAGCAATTAGATTTAGTGAAGATTAATAGGTGTGCACCTTATTTTGGTAGATGAATATGGAATAGACAATGTTGCTGCTGTAATCATCAGAAATGACAATCCTAACCTTGGTAAAGTATTGGCAGAATTTGGAGAAACAATAGAAATGTTTAGCCATAAACCAAGTATAGGTTAATAATGCAATATTCTTCATTCGAGTTTTGATAAGTGCAGAGCTATAGGCTTTGAGGAACCAAAATAACTTTTTCCAAAAAACTGATAGGTATCACTGCTTGTATTATAGTGCGGACTGTCATTCTTGGTGTAATCCTGTTGGTGTATCAGCAAGGTGGTTCCATAATCCTCCTGCATTGTGTCCCTGCGTTCCCATAAGCAGCTCTTCAGCAAAGCGGGTTCAAAGTAGTAAGTATTTATTTGTGTCCCTGCGTTTCCATAAGCAGCTCTTCAGCAAGGCGGGTTCATCCCCGCACAAAAAACTGCAGCTCCGCTGCTGGCGAAGACCTCTGACGGTCCGCCAACCTTAGAATGAAATGGTTACGAGCGACGTTTCTGTCCCCTACAAGGGGAACCGAAGGGGTCGTAAAGACTATTGAGAGGAGTGGTTTCCTCTTCTTCCCTGAGGGGAGAAGACCGAGATGAGAGGTGGAGCCTTCCTTAAGGGTAAGGGAGGACTGGTGGGTTTTCGAAAAAAAAACTTATAATCCTTTGGCTTTTACGCAGAAAACCCTTATATTTGCACAGAATTAAAAAAACAGGAGGAATTATGGAAACATTGAATAAAGAATTTTGGGAGAAGCGTGATGCTGCAATGAAAAGATTCATGGCATCAAAGGAAAGAAAAAGAAAGCGTATGGCAGAGTTAGAACAGATGCTCCGTCAGGATTATCTTGCTCGTACAGGAGAAGACCCAAAGTTTGTAAATGTTTGGTGAAATGAAAGAGCTTTCTTTGAAAATGATTAATGCCTCTTCGCCGTATGATGTTATGATGGTAGATTCAAACACTTATCGTTTTGTAACAGATTATGGCGTAGAGATAGCTATTAGCTTTGATCTTGATGACTTGCTGGAACATTGCGAGGCATACATGTTTAATATTACGAATGTGAACAAGCATCGTTCTCCTCGTGATATGAAGGTAAGAGATACAGTAATTGCTATAATAGACAATTTCTTTGAGACAAACGAGTTTGCTCTCCTTTATATATGTGAAACGGGTGATAGAAAGCAAGCATTGCGAAATCGCTTATTTGATTCTTGGTTTGCTTATGCTAATGGCAAAGAACAATATGTAATTATGGTTGCTAATATCCAAGACTTAGAAGGAGTAAATAATTATGCAGCAATGATTCTGAGAAAAGATAATCCAAATTTTGTAGATTATGTTTCTGAATTCAACAATACTGTTAATTTATTTATGTTGAAGCCAGAGCATTAGCAAGATGGCCCCCAAGCAGCAAGCCTCTATTCGTGTCCCTGCGTCCCCATAAGCAGCAATCCCAGCAAGTTGCGAGCAATCAGCATCAAGCATCTATTCGTATGTCCTTGCGGTTCCATCAACATCGAGCAAGCATCCAGCATCGTATGTCCTTGCGGTTTATCCCGCACAAAAAAAACGCAGCTCCGCTGCTGGCGTAGACCTCTGATGGTCCGCCATCCCTATAGCGAAGCGGTTTGAGCACCGAGTAGGGCGGTTGGTACATCCCTTGTCCCCTGAGGGGAAAAGGGCTTGGGAAAAGCGGTGGAGCCTTCTTTAATGGTAAAGAAGGACGGGTTGATTTTAGAAAAAACTTAAGGCTAAGGAAGTACAGGTAGTTTTTCGAAGATTCAAGGAAGTACTTTTATTTTTTCGAATGTTAAGAAAGTACTTGTAGGCTTTCAAAAAACCTCTCTTAATGCTAAGGAGGTTTTTCGAAAGCCTTTTTTAAGCCCTATTTCCTAAAAAAATAGCATATTTTTAAATTATAAATAGAAAAAACATAAAATCTTATACGTAATCCAACATAAATTAGTATTTTTGCAATAAAATCACACTTTTCATAAAAAAGTGCGACGAAAGTAAAAGTCATGTGCATAGGCTGTGTGCCAAATAAAAACCCATAAATACAATTCCAATGATGCACATTATGCAAAAAGCGACAAAGCTACGACAACCATCGGGTATGGTTGCAGCAAAAGACATAAAGTAGAAAGCGAATATGACGCAGGATTGCTTGAATTCACCTTCTACAGCCGATGTAAGCACACGTTTACCAAAGGGCATCCACGTTACTGGGGCTGATGACAAATCGGATTCAGCTATAGAAGGAATGCCCTGGAGCCATCTGCTCATTTCATCGCTCACCGCTATGATATCTGTTTAGATGATGTGAAGGAGAAGGTATATACCAGAGATATATTTAGAAGGGATTAATAAGCAGTGGACTTGAGATGGTTTTGCAGGGCGTTAAGCAACGACTCCATGAATGTGGAAAAATAGAATAAACTTTATACTCTTCTTCCTGAGTTTTGGGAAGATGAAGAATAATTTAAATGAAATTAAAATTTAGTCAAATCATGGTATAACCTCCACTGGAATTAGCTGGTGGAGGGCTAAACCTCATATGCTTATCGGTAATGTGAGGTGATACCGATACTTACCTTGTATATGAAAGTCACAGAAGATAATATAGCAGAGATTAATCTTCATTTAAAAGAGGTTGCTAAAGAGTTGAATTTAAGACCAGATGATTTTCCGCAACTTAGGATTGGCGATTCGGATTTTGATTTGGATTTAGATTGCGCCGATTGTGTTCTAGACCTAGGAGGTTTTATGGAACGAACAATGTCAATAAAGACATTGAGTTATGATGATTGTGCAGTACGTTGTGGTAGATTTACGCAGTTCTTTATTAACAATACTGCGTTAAATTAATATTTAATCGTCTGTAAATCAATAACTTATATTAAG
>ERZ773165.549-NODE-549-length-27532-cov-3.131565_pt1 | contig 27532 bp, 19 predicted proteins | sample MGYA00581003_ERZ773165 | MGnify/ENA primary metagenome ERZ773165 (study PRJEB29015, sample SAMEA2737817) | human gut metagenome | biome: human gut; feature: human-associated habitat; material: faeces | place: China | collected 2012 ... | reverse complement strand
AGGACGGAAGCCGTGAGCAGGAAGTAGAAATCTACTACCGCTTCATCGGCAAAATCGACTGACCTTTCTTTTTTACCCAACAATATCTTTAATTAAGGGAGAACGGGGTTAACTATCCGGATATTTCATTATTTGATGAAATTGCGAAAACGCTTGATCTTTCATTAGTGGAATTACTTGGAATAGAAGACCGTTCGAAAGAAGAGATCATGCAGAGTATTTCCGAAATTTCAAAATATGAAAAAGAAAAGATAGGAAAAGAAATCTATCAGCGTGGATTTGTTACAATTATATGCGGAATGATCGTGCTAGCTGGTCAGTTGAGTGCGGCACTGATCTTTGCACAAAATGAAGTGCCGGGAGCAGGCATACTGTGTACTTCTGGGATGATGTGCTTCACAGGGCTTATGATCGCAAATGGACTCTATACGATCATCCATGCAAAAAAACTTTATAAAAACAACTCGATCACAAAAACAACCGCACAGCATGCCACAGACACCTGAAACAGACTTGCACCAAACCATGCTGCAAGGATACCGACAACGAGTGCAACGGCACCGGCTACAGGGCTCTGTGTTGCTTCGACAATCGCAGGAAATGTCATGACAGCCAGCGTCACATATGGAACGTAATATAAAAAGGACTGGATAAACTGGTTTTTGATCGGTTTGCGGATCAGCGTCAAAGGTAAAACACGGATGGCATAAGATACAAGAGCCATCACAGCGATATAAATAAAATTATTATGTGTCATAGAAAACCTCACTTACGGAAGCGTATTCATTATGCTTCCGTTTTCCTTGGAAACAAAATTGCAGCAGCAGAAGAAATCACAACGGTTAAAATAATCGTTCTTGTGCCGCTTGACATGGAAGAAACAACCGGGAGATAAGAACCGGCAAAGCTAAGCGCAAAGCTGATGGCGACAAGCGCAGCGACCACTTTATCTTTTCTTGCAGGCGGTATAATGATCGCAAGGAACATGCCGTAAAGTGCGACACTCAGGGCGCTCACCACCCGAAGCGGCAATACATTGCCAGCCATAATTCCGAGTGCGGTACCAACTGACCAGGCGGGCGCAGCTAGCACGATCGCTCCATACGTATAGAAAGGATTCAGATAGCCGGACCGTGCAATGGTGATTCCAAACAGCTCATCCGTCACATCATAGGCGATGATCATCCGGTGAAAAAAAGGTGTTCCGGGTGCAAAACGCTGGGTGAGCGCACAGCTCATCAGCAGATAGCGCGCATTGGAGATCAGTGTGATAATTGCGACTTCCAGATAGGTTGCATTTGCAGCAATCAGCGTAAATGCGGCGTACTCACCGGCAGAAGCATTGTTCAGTAAACTTGCAAGAAATCCCTGAAAGGCGGTTAAACCGGCATTTCTTGCGGCAATTCCAAGCGAAAACGATACCGCCAGATAGCCTAAAGCAATCGGAATACCGTCACGCATTCCCTCACAGAAAATTTTTCGGTTAAAAGCGTATACAGGACGCTCGTTGGTCATTTTTTTTGTTTCACTCATCTGTAAAACCTCGAATTTTTATGGTAAAAAGTAATAAATTTTGATAGCTGATTTTGGTTAAAATCACGGCTAACGTGTATTATAGCAATTATAAACAAATTAGTAAATGATAAAAAGTAAGCAAAAATTGGTATAAAAGATTAAATAATGTCAACCGGAATGATGAAAATGAGGTTTGCATTGCCTATAGTGAAATGATAAGATGGGATAAATAGCATGTATAAACAGGAGAGAAAACGATGGAATTATGGGATATTTATGATGCAGATAAAAAGCCGACAGGACGCACAATGAAGCGCAACGACTGGTGTTTAAAGGATGGCGAATATCATCTGACGGTGCTCGGTGTTGTGGCAAGACCAGATCAAACGTTTCTTATCACAAAGCGCGTCATGACAAAGGCATGGGCACCGGGCTGGTGGGAAGTATCCGGCGGCGCAGCACAGGCTGGCGAGGAGTCTTACGAGGCAGTCCTTCGCGAAGTGAAAGAGGAGACAGGACTGGATGCCAGAAATGCCGAGGGCGGCTATTTATTTACCTATAAGAGAGAAAATCCGGGTGAGGGAGACAATTATTTTGTGGACGTTTACCGTTTTGTCATGGATATTGACGACAAAGACCTGCATCTTCAGACAGAGGAAACAGATGGCTACATGTTTGCAACGCCAGACCAGATCAGGGAGTTTGCAGAGCAGGGGATCTTCTTACATTATGACAGCATTAAGCAGGCGTTTGAAATGTGATTGCGTGAGTAGAAGAAAAGCATCAAAGATATAGTTTTGCAGATGGAATACTGAATGGAAAAGAGGCAGGGAAACTATGACAACGATTCGAGTTGCAACAGAGGCAGATGCAGAGGAGATTCTTGCAATCTACGCAAAATATATTGAGCAGACAGCAATCACGTTTGAGTATGTTGTGCCGTCCATAGAGGAGTTCCGTGGCAGGATCAGACATACATTGGAGCGATTTCCATACATGGTAGCGGAAAAGGATGGAAAAATCGCAGGCTATGCCTATGTCAGTCCATTCAAAGAGAGAGCGGCATATGACTGGTCAGTGGAGACATCCATTTATGTGGATATGGATCAGAAACGCAGCGGAATCGGCAGAAGGCTTTATGAAGAGCTGGAAAATATTTTGAAGCAGCAGGGTATTTTAAATGTCAATGCCTGCATTGCTTATCCACAGGCGGAAGATGAATATCTGACGAAGGACAGCGTGCTGTTTCATGAAAAACTGGGTTATACGATGGTTGGAACTTTCCATCAGTGCGGTTATAAGTTCCACCGCTGGTATGACATGGTCTGGATGGAAAAATTTATCGGAGAGCATAGGGAAAATCAGCCGGATATCATTCCGTTTCCGAAGTTGAAGATGGAAAAGTAGTCCACGGTGGACTAGATTTTTGGAGGCATGAATGAAAAAAGAAAAAAACACTGATTGGATTTATTATGTATTTGTATTTCTTAGCGCAATAGCTGTATTTACTTATATATTGCATGTTGGCTATATTTCATCGGGAAGCATGGAACCGGCACTTATGACGCATGATGTTACGGTAAGTTCCAGAATTATCATAAGTCCGATAAAATGCGGTGATATTATTTCGTTCAAACGGGAGAATGGTGATATATATGGAAAACGTGTGATAGGCGTGGCTGGCGATGAGGTCATGATAATAGGAGGTCATGTTTATATCAATGGAGAAAAGCTTGAGGAGGCATATATCGCAGGTGATGTGAAAACTCATGCCGGAGAGACGGTGATATTTGATGTGCCGGAGAACAGTTTTTTTGTATTGGGAGATAACAGGGAGGATTCCTATGATTCGAGATTCTGGGAAGAACCGTATGTAAAAAGAGAAGATGTGATCAGCAGATATTTGTTCTCAATACCAATACATTTGTTATATAAGCAGGGATAAGAGATATTGAAGAAACAGAGAAATTCCAAGGGCATTGATGCAGCTTGTAAATCTGGGCGTGCCGGTATATGTAATGAGCCAGTGTGGTATATTAATTGGTTTGACAAATACAATGCAGCGTGCTAATATTAACATACAAAGAGGTGCTACCGATAGACGGTCAGCCTAATATATGTATTGATTAAAGATAACCGCCACAGTTTACCAGACCAGGGCGGTTATTTTTGTGTCTTGGAAAGATTAATGGTGTTTATAGCAGGAGTGATGTAGATGAGAGTAAAACTTGAGGATGTTTGTGAGCGTGGCTCATCGAACATAAAACAGTCTGATATAATTAAAATGAGTGGTAATTATCCAATTTATGGTGCGTCAGGATTGGCTGGAAAAGTAAATTTTTATCATCAGGAGCAACCATATGTAGCTGTTGTCAAGGATGGAGCAGGAATAGGCAGAACAACATTGAATCCAGCAAAATCTTCAGTGATAGGAACTATGCAGTATCTAATACCAAAGAAAAATGTATTACCAGAATATTTGTTTTATGTTGTGAGTTATATGCATTTAGAAAAATACTACACTGGAGCAACCATTCCACATATTTATTTTAAAGATTATAAAAATGAAGAATTTAACCTTGATAATATAGAGAAACAATTGGAAATCATAGATGTTTTGGGTAGGTGTAAAAAGATTATAGAAGCCAGAAAACAAGAGTTAGTTGAATTAGACAGCTTAACGAAAGCCCGATTTGTCGAGCTGTTTGAGTGTGGGGATCATGAGATTGTAAAAGCGTCAGATGTATGTGATTTCATCACTAAGGGAACAACACCCCCAACAGGAGAAATAACTGAAGAATATGAAAATGGAAAAATTCCATTTTTAAAAGTATATAATCTTAGTTTCACTGGTGAGATGTTATTTGATGAGAATCCACAGTATATTCTAGCTGAGACACATAATGGCAAATTAGCAAGGTCAAAAGTGTATCCAAATGATGTTTTGATGAATATCGTTGGGCCTCCGTTGGGAAAGTTTACGTTGGTTACAGATGAATTTGAAGAATGGAATATTAATCAAGCAATTGCAATATTCAGAGCAAAAGAGCGTATTCTTCCAAGGTTTTTGCTTCATGCTTTGATGCAACCAAAAGTATTAGAACCTTTTATAGGGCAGGCAGTGGGAATCAGACAACAAAACTTGAGTTTGGAGCAATGTAGAAATTTGCAATTTCCACTTCCATCGTTAGAAGAACAAAAGTCTTTTGTAGAGTTTGCTGAACAGCTCGACAAATCAAAATTTGATACTATGACCTTAGCTCCAATATATGCTATAATAAACCTATATTTACACACTTATTTTTATCAGGGAAGGAGATGAGCATGCATGACTGAATCACTTAAACTACCGGTGGGAATAGAGAGCTTTGAGGAGATCCGTTCAGACGGATATTACTATGTCGATAAGACAAAGCTGATTGAACAGTTGGTTGACAGCCGGGGAAAAGTCAACCTTTTTACCAGACCGCGTCGTTTTGGCAAGACTCTCAACATGAGTATGCTCAAATCTTTCTTTGAAATTGGAGCAGCTTCTGAATTATTTGATGGTCTTTATATATCGCACAATAAAAAACTGTGTGATGATAATATGGGTAAATATCCTGTGATATTTCTGTCTTTAAAGAATGTGGAAGGACTAGATTTTCAAGCTGCAAAGTATCAGATGATAGAGATAATTGCAAAGGAAGCTAAGAGATTTGTATATTTGAAGCATAGTGACAGGCTGGACATTGACGATAAGTCAACGTATGCTTCTTTAATTCGATTAGAGGATGGCAGATATGAAATGAGAGATGAGGCACTGTATGCTTCGCTTCAAACTTTATCTGAGCTGTTATATAAGCATCATGGCAGAAAAACGGTTATTTTAATAGATGAATATGATGTTCCACTGGATAAAGCATTTCAAAATGGCTATTATAAAGAGATGGTTTCTTTGATACGTGCCATATTCGGAAAAGCATTAAAGACAAATGAGGCATTGGATTTTGCAGTCTTAACAGGTTGTCTTCGCGTTTCAAAAGAAAGTATTTTTACAGGATTGAATAATTTCAAGATTTTATCTATTACTGATACAAGATTTGATGAACACTTTGGCTTTACGGATGAGGAAGTAGAGCGTTTACTGGAATTTTATCATGTGGAAAACAGGTTTGCAGAGACAAAGGAATGGTATGATGGTTATCATTTCGGAAATGTCGATGTATACTGTCCGTGGGATGTAATCAATCATGTTGACCGAATAAAAGATGATCCAATGGCAGGACCGGAAGCATATTGGATTAATACAAGCGGAAATGAGCTTGTTAAGAGGTTTATAGATAAGGCTGGTAAGACAACCAGAAATGAAATTGAGCGTTTGATCGCGGGAGAAGCCATAGACAAGCAAATCCGTCTGGATATGACCTATGACGAAATAGACAATAATATTGATAATCTATGGAGTGTTCTGTTTACAACAGGTTATCTGACATATACAAAGATAAGTGAGAACAAAAAATATAGCCTTGTAATTCCAAACAATGAGATTAAAGAAGTATTTAAGCTGCAGATACAGGAGTGGTTCAGGAATAAAATATTTTCCAATACCGAGCAGTTGCAGGACTTTTGGAAGGCTTTCAAAGATGGAAATACACAGATAATGGAAATGTATTTAAACAAGGTGCTGAGTAATTCGGTGAGCGTTTTTGACACAAAAGCGAGAAATGATGAAAAGGAAAGCTCCTATCATAATCTGCTTATTGGAATTTTGAGTGGCAATGAGGACTGGCTGGTAAAGTCAAATGTTGAGGCAGGAGAGGGCTTTGCAGATATTATTGTGGAGACAGATGATCCGGATGAAGGAATTATTGCAGAGCTTAAATACACAAAAGATTTTAAAGCTATGGAAAAATCCTGTGAAAAGGCTCTGAAACAGATAAAGGATAGAAGATATCAGGAATATCTGTTAAATGATGATCGACAGAATATCATGTATTATGGAATTACATTTTGCAGAAAAAGATGCAAAGTGCTTGTAGAAAGATAAAAGGGGTGATTACATGGAAACTAATTTTGATTACCTTTTAAAGAAAGAAGAATACGCAGATTTTGCAAAACAGGCAGTTGAAGCAGAAAAAAGTTTATCCATTTCACCGGCCACTTGTGCCATTTTGTCGAGGCGTGCACTTGAGCTTGCAGTGAGGTTTGTTTTCTCATATGACGCGGAGCTTTCGCTTCCGTACAGAGATAATGTATCGAGTCTTATTCATGAGCCAACGTTTAGAAGGATAATTGAGCCAAGGCTGTTTCCAATGCTCAAATATACCATTCATCTGGGAAATGTTGCAGTTCATACCAACAACAATATAGGCAGGGATGAAGCAATAATAGCGCTTCGTGATTTGTTTGAGTTTTGCGATTGGATTGATTATTCATATTCGAGGGAATACGATGAGAAGACATATGATGAGTCGATTCTTGCAAGCGGTAATGAAAAGCGTATAAAGGCTGATGAGCTCATGAAGCTGTATGAGGGCTTAAGCAGTAAGGATAAAAAGCTCGAGAGCGTATTGAAGGAGAATGAAGAGCTCCGCGAGCAGATGGCAAAGAAGCGTAGTCAGAATGTAAAGACAAGGGAGTTCCATGTAGATACGATAAGCGAGGCAGAAACCCGCAAGAGATATATAGATGTTGCCTTAAAGGAGGCAGGATGGGTTATTGGCAGAAATGTCACGGAGGAGGAGCCGGTTACAGGAATGCCAAACAGCACAGGAACAGGGTATGTGGATTATGTTCTTTGGGGAAAGGATAATCTGCCACTTGCTGTAGTGGAGGCTAAAAAGGCTTCTGTGGATGCTATGGTAGGAAGCCAGCAGGCGAAGCTGTATGCTGACTGTTTGCAGAATAAATACAATAGACGCCCTCTTATTTTCATAACAAATGGATTTGAATTTTTCTATACGAATGATTATATGGGATATCCAAGGCGTGAGGTTTCAGGCTTTTTCACACAGGAAGAGCTGCAGCTTGAGATGGATGGACGCACTTCGAGGATTCCGCTTGAAAATATACGGATAAGCGATGATATTACCAACAGACCGTATCAGAAAGAGGCTGTAACCGCAGTCTGTGATGCCATCACAAATAAGCACCGCAAGATGCTTATAGTGCAGGCCACAGGTTCAGGAAAGACAAGAGTGAGCATTAGTATTGTTGATGTATTAAGGCGTCACAATTATGTGAAAAATATTCTGTTCCTCGCAGACAGAAAAGCTCTTGTGAAGCAGGCAAAAAACAATTATACGAATCTGCTTCCTGATTTATCATGCTGTAATCTGCTTGACAATAAAGACGACCCTGAGTCATGCAGGATGATTTTTTCTACATATCCGACGATGATGAATGCCATAGATGAGAGGAAAAACAAATATGGTGAGAAGCTCTTTAGTCCGGGGCATTTTCAGCTCATAATCTGCGATGAAGTACACCGCAGCATTTACAAAAAATATCAGGAAATATTTGAGTATTTTGATGCGATGTTACTTGGTATGACTGCCACTCCAAAAAATGAAATCGACAAAAACACATATGGAGTCTTTGACCTTGAAAGAGGAGTTCCGACATTTGCGTATGAGCTTGAAAAAGCGGTGGAAGAGGGCTATCTGGTCAATTATTCTACACTGGAATATAAGTCAAAAATAATGGAAAGCGGTATTCACTATGATGAGCTGTCAGATGAGGAAAAAGAAGAGTATGAGGATACATTTTCTGATGATGACACTGTAGGTGATGATATATCAGGAGAGGCCGTAAATACATGGCTTTTTAACGCGGATACAATTGATAAGGTTTTAAGAGAGCTTATGGAAAAGGGCTTAAAAATTGAGGGTGGAGACAAGCTTGGCAAGACAATAATTTTTGCCAAAAACTCTTTGCATGCGCAGGCAATAGTCAAGCGTTTCAATAAGCTTTTTCCGGAATATGGAGGAGACTTCATAAAGCGGATAGATTATAGTATAAAGTACAGTGATTCATTGATAGATGAGTTTAGCACAAGTGATAAAATGCCACAGATAGCAGTATCTGTTGATATGCTCGACACAGGAATAGATATTCCGGAGATTTTGAATCTTGTATTTTTTAAGAAGGTAAAAAGCTATGCCAAGTTCTGGCAGATGATTGGAAGGGGAACCAGGCTTTGCCCTAATCTGCTTGGAGAGGGTATGGACAAAGAAAGATTTCTTATATTTGATTTCTGTAACAATTTTGAATATTTCCGCGTGAACAAAAATGGAGCGGAGAATGGTATAACAGAATCACTCAATGAGAAAATATATAACACAAAAGCCCAGATTGTCAGAGAGCTTCAGGCACCGGTATACAGTGGTGATGAGATATACGCAGATTACAGAAAAAGTCTTGTGGATGATTTAAAGGAAGATGTAATTAGCTTAAATGACGATAGCTTTATGGTGAAAAGACATCTGCGTTATGTAGAGTTTTTCAGGGCTTCATCATCGTGGGATAATCTTGAGACAATAGAGATTTCGGATATCAGGGAGCATATTGCACCTCTTATCAGGCCTAAAAAGGAAGATGAGCTGGCACGAAGATTTGACTATCTGGTATACAGTATAGATCTTGGACTGCTGCAAAGCAAAAGCATACAAAGTCCGGTGAATATAGTGGTTCAGACCGCAGAAAAGCTGTCTGCCAAATACTCAATCCCACAGGTGGAAAAGAAAAAGGAGATTATCGAAAAGGTCCAGACAAATGAATTTTGGGATAAAGTCACTATAATAGAGCTTGATACAGTAAGAGAAGCTTTAAGAGGTCTGTTGCAGTACCTTGACAGACAGGTACGGCCAATATACTATACAAATTTCACGGACTCTATAACAGATGGTACACCGGGTGAACCTTTATATGGCGGAAATGACTTGAAAAATTATCGTAAAAAAGTCGAATTTTACCTGAAAGAGCATAGTGACAAATTGTCAGTGTATAAGCTGAAAAACAACAAAAAGCTGACAGAAACGGATCTAAGGGAATTGGAACGAATTCTGTGGACTGAGCTTGGTTCAAAGGAAGATTATATAAAGGAATACGGAGAGACACCGATAGGCAGATTAGTACGAAAAATAGTCGGTGTAGATAGAGCGGCAGTAAACGAAGCCTTCAGTTGTTTTATGTCAGAAGAGCGCTTGAACATAAATCAGATGAGATTCGTAAATCTGATAGTGGACTATATAGTAGCAAATGGAAATATCGAAGATAATAAAGTATTGATGGGTGAACCATTTAAATCAGTTGGAAGTATCACAACTCTTTTCAAAGATGATATGAGTACCGCAAAACAGATAATGGAGATAGTGAACCAGATAAAGCGTAACTCCGAAGAAATTGCCTGATGTATAGCGAAGCTGTTTAGATACTGTAGATTTATGCACATGAAACACAGAAAATGGAAGAGGATGTGAAAAAACTCAATCGAGTTTTTTCACATCCCCTTTTTTTGAGCTTATATATTAGCATCTCCTGCAGACAGGTTGTGGAAGCATAATAAATTTGCAAAAATTATATTTAATTCTATAAAGCACTTGACATAGTTACTAAGAGTTACTATAATAAGCACATAAAGTAAATATAAGAAACGCAGAAAGTAATTATAGGAGTTAAACACATGAATAAAGTAGATGTAAATGGATTAACAGAACGGGAGTTTTTAGCAGAATATAAGCCGGGCGATTATGACAGACCATCGGTTACAGTTGACATGATGGTGCTTCGTATGAAGGAAGACTTAAGCTGTATGCAGGTGCTTCTGATAAAGAGAAAGGCTCATCCGGAGATAGACAAATGGGCGCTTCCAGGCGGATTTATTAACATAAAGGAATCAGCATATGAAGCAGCGTGCAGGGAGCTTAAAGAGGAAACAGGTCTTACAGACATTTATCTTGAGCAGCTCTATACCATGAGCCAGCCGGACAGGGACCCTCGTATGAGAATTATTGATATTGCATACATTGCACTGCTTCCATATGGATATGAGCAGTCTGCCGTTGCGGGTGATGACGCAAAGGATGCCAGATGGTTCGATGTGAAATTTGCAGATGAAAAACTTGAGTTTGCAAACGACTTGATTAAAATTGAATACTCCCTCAGGTCTGAGAAATTTAAAAATGGTGTAATCACAGTGGAAAACTTTGTTCCGGTCAGCGTATCAGACGAAAAGCTTGCTTTTGACCATGACCAGATTATACTGGAAGGACTTATGAGGATAAGGAATAAGGCTGAGTATACAGGCATTATGTTTAACCTTGTGCCGCGTGAGTTTACCATTCCGGACCTGCTTAAGGTGTTTGAGGTTCTTTCAGGAAAGGAAGTTCATCCAAAGGTGTTCCGTGAGAAGATTGCAGGACAGCTTGTTTCACTTGACAGGTCGCAGAGACCTATTGTCGGAAGAAAACCGGCTGCTGTGTACAGATATGTTGACCTTAACATGGATGAACGTAAACTGGTTAAAGTGCATAAGAAATATAAAAACGGTGTGATACTCACAAGGGCACAGCCATTCCATAACGGACACCTGAACATGATAAAACAGGCCGCATCGGAGTGCGAAAATCTGCTTGTTGTGATAGGCAGTGCAAACAAAAGCTATACAAAGAGAAATCCGTTTCCAATCGAATACAGAAAAAGACTTGTTGAAAACGTACTGCAGGAAGAGGATTTAAGCGGTGCAGATGTAAAGGTTATGACATTATCAGACTGGAGCATGGAGGATGCAGCTCAATATGTAAAGGAATGGGGTTCTTTCTTCTATTACAACATAGCTAATGAAATTGGAGAGAAAAGCTTTACATTCTATTACAACGACGACCCGAAGATTGCGGAAAACTGGTTTACAGATGATATTTTAAAGAATGTGACCATCAGAAACCTTGGCAGAAGCGATATTGAGATTTCAAGTACAATGATCAGAGATTTGCTGTATAAGAAAGATTATGACAAAGTCAGGGATCTGGTTCCGCGATGGATGTGGAAGGATTTAAAGCAGCTTGGAAAAATCCTTATGGATGCAACAAATGATGATTATATGATGTAGGAGGAAATGATTATGGCAAAGAAAATTTTAGTAGTAGTGGATGCACAGAATGACTTTATTACAGGAGTTCTTGGAAACAAGGAGTGTAACGTGGCAACAAATGTTATTGCAGATGAAATCAGGTCAGGAAAATATGATGACGTGATATTCACAAGGGATACGCATGATGAAAACTATCTGAATACTCAGGAGGGAAGAAAGCTTCCGGTAGCTCACTGTATTAAAGGGACAAACGGATGGGAAGTAGACGCTCGTCTTAAAGCAGCAATGAAGGAGCGTGGAGTTGACTGTGATGATATGACTTATATTGACAAGCCGACGTTTGGCAGCAAAGAGCTTGGCGAACTGCTTGCGGGATATGACAACAGCGATACAGAGATTTATTTCTGCGGATTCTGCACGGGAATATGCGTAATCAGCAACGTAGCGATTGCAAAGACGTTCTGTAAAGATGCAGAGGTGTCAGTGATAGAAAATGCCTGTGCCTGCGTAACGCCTGAAAGTCATAAGACAGCAATAGAAGCAATGAAAATGATTCAGGTCAATATTATATAGAAAGCCATTTATTAAAAATGTTTCTGACATACTAATAGTGTAAGAAATGGGAGGAGAATATTATGAAATTAAACCAGATAATCACAAGTCTTTTAGAGACTGATATGTATAAATTCAGCATGGGTCAGACAATATTCCATCAGTTTACGGATTACAAGACCACATGGACATTCAAGTGCAGAAATGAAGATGTGCATTTTACACAGAAAATGGTGCAGGAGATAACAGAACAGATTAAGGCTTTCTGTAAGCTTCGGTTTACAGAGGATGAGCTTGCATATCTTGACAATATCAAATGGATCAAAGGCTCTTATGTTGATTTTCTTCGTCTCTGGCAGCCGCGTTTTGAGGATTTTGAGATAGGAACAGATGCACCTTGTGGCTTGTCTATCGAGGCAAAAGGAACATGGCTTAACACTTCAATGTATGAGATTCCGACACTTGCCATTGTAAATGAAGTGTATTTCAGAATGGCATATGACTATGATAAGCTGCTTGACAGCTTTAAGAAGCGTTTGGATGCAAAGTATGAGAATTTAAAGAACGGACACTGGTACGCGGGTACATTCTCAGAGTTTGGTCTCAGAAGAAGACTTTCTGCTGAAGCGCAGGAGCTTGCAGTGCAGAAGTTCGCACATTTAAACGACACCCTGCACAGTTCATCAAAGTTTGTCGGCACATCAAATGTGTATCTTGCAAAGAAGTACGGACTTACACCTGTAGGCACCATGGCTCATGAGTGGATTATGTGCACAGGACAGGGCAATCACAGGCACAATCCGGCATATTCAAACTGGTATGCTCTCGATGCATGGATCAAGGAGTATGGAGTATTAAACGGTATTGCGCTTACTGACACAATCACAACAGACTGTTTCCTGCGTGATTTCCAGCTGACCTATGCGACACTTTTCTCAGGAGTGCGTCATGACAGCGGAGACCCGTATGAGTGGGGTGAAAAGATGATTGCTCATTACAAGAGCCTTGGAATTGACCCAAAAACAAAGACACTTTTATTCAGCGACAGTCTTGATTTTGAGCGTGCTGACAAGCTCTACAGACATTTCTGCAAGGAAACAAATGTAGCTTTCGGTATTGGCACATACTTAAGCAATGATACAGATGTTCCTGCACTCAATATTGTCATGAAAACCACAATATGCAATGGTATGGATGTAGCGAAGATTTCTGATACACCCGGCAAGGGGATGTGCAAAAATCCGGATTATGTGGATTACTTAAACCGCTGCATTGATTACAGGATGAAAAATGACCGCTAGGAGGAAATGTCATGAATACAGGATTTTACCGTGTTGCCGCATCGTCCCCTGAGATTTATCTCGGGGACTGCGTGAACAATGCTGACAATATCATACACATTGCAGAGTCACTTGCAAAAAAGGATGTGCAGCTTGTGGTTTTTCCGGAGCTGTGTATTACGGGATATAGCTGTGCAGACATGTTTTTGAGAAAAGAACTGCTCGCGCAGGCTCAGCAAGAACTGGACAGGATTAAAACAGCATTGCAGGATTTAAGCATCCTTGTATGCGTGGGACTGCCGATAGAAGATGAAGCTGGCAGACTTTTCAACTGTGCTGCATATGTACACAGCGGAGAAATTGTTGGAATTGTGCCAAAAACATATATTCCCAACTATGGTGAATTTTATGAGAAACGCTGGTTTACAAGCGCAGACAAGAGATTATCAGATGAGATTACTTTAAATTATGTCGCAAACAGGCCAACAGTACCTTTTTCTCCGAATATTATTATCAAGGATCTGAGAGGCGCAATTGTCGGTACTGAGATTTGTGAAGATTTATGGGTAAGTGCGCCTCCGAGCGGGGAGCTTTGCAAAGCCGGTGCAAATATCATTATAAATCCATCAGCAAGCAATGACGTAATCGGAAAAAGAGAATACAGGCGCAGTCTTGTGGCGATGCAGTCAGGAAGATGCCGTGCCGGATACGTGTATGCGTCAAGCGGTGCAGGAGAGAGCAGCACGGATCTGGTATTTTCCGGCCCCTGCATCATAGCTGATAATGGCAGAATAGCTGGTGAGACGTCAGATTATTCAAAACGTATGAATAAAAAGGTATCAGAAGATGATGTGATGAGCTCTGGTTTTGTGATAAGTGAGATAGATATTGATCGCTGCATGAATGACCGCCACAGATACAACAGCGATTCATGGGCTGATGTGCCGGATGTGATAAAAGTAATTTTAAATGGTGAAAACCGGATGAAGGATTATCAAATATGGCCAAAGAAAGTTAATCCGTATCCGTTTGTACCAAGTGATAAAAACAACCGAAAAAACCGCTGCATGGAGATTTTGTCGCTTCAGGCAAAAGGTCTGGAACAGAGACTCATATCCACCGGAATAAAAAATGTTGTTCTTGGAATATCCGGCGGTCTGGACAGCACACTTGCACTTTTGGTATGCTGTGATGCATTTGAAGCACTTGGCATTCCGAAGAGAAATATCTATGGTATTACAATGCCAGGATTTGGAACTACATCTACTACAAAGACAATTGCTGACAGGCTTATGGAAGAATTTGGAGTGACAGCCGTGGAAGTTAATATTGAGGCTGCATGCAGACAGCACATGAAGGATATAGGACATCCGGATGATGTTTTTGACGTGACATATGAAAACATTCAGGCCAGAGAGCGTACGCAAGTATTATTCGATTATGCAAACATGGTAGACGGACTTGTAATCGGTACAGGTGATATGTCAGAGCTTGCACTTGGCTGGTGCACCTACAACGGTGACCATATGAGCAATTATGCCGTGAACTGCAGTGTACCAAAGACACTTGTTAAATACATTGTACAGGCTTATGCCTGCGAGTGCGCGTCAACGGATGAAATGAAAAATGTGCTTTGCGAAATAGCAGACCTGCCTATTTCTCCTGAACTACTGCCGCCGGATAAAGACGGTAACATAGCACAGAAAACAGAGGAGAGCATCGGCAAATATGACCTTCATGACTTCTTCCTTTATCATTTTCTGCGTAATGGAGAAAGCCGGGATCGGATATTAAAACTTGCAGAGATTGCTTTTGCAAATGTAAGTAAGGGTGAAATAGAAAAGACTCTGGAAACATTCTTTACGCGTTTCAGGCAGCAGCAGTTTAAGCGTTCATGCATACCTGACGGACCAAAGGTGGGAACTGTTTCATTATCTCCTAGAGGTGATCTGAGAATGCCAAGCGATATGGTGGAATTGTATTAGGCCGAAGTGCAAAAAGATGAAAGAAATATTAGCTAACCACAAATGAACATCTAGTCACAGCGTAAGAAAACCGGGAGACCGGGAACGCAGCAGGGGGCACACCCTCATGTAAGCGACTAGCGAAGCTGTTTAGATACTGTAGAATTATGCACATGAAACACAGAAATGCCCAGCCATGGATGGCTGGGCAAGGTGTTATGCGCCATGGACGGCGCATAAAAGCCGGTTTCGTCAAGCATAGAAACACTATAAGCATAATTCGTACAGAATCTTAACAGCAAAGCGTTAGCGCACATGAGGGTGTGCCCCCTGCTGCGTTCCCGGTCTCCCGGTTTTCGTAGTCATGCCATGACACTGAATTACGCAGTCTTTCCTGTATAAAGCTGATAATACTTTCCCTTCTTTGAAATCAGCTCATCATGACTTCCCCTTTCAATAATGCGTCCCTGCTCCAAAACCATAATGCAGTCGCTGTTTCTGACAGTAGAAAGCCTGTGTGCGATAACAAATGTAGTACGGCCATGCATGAGCTTATCCATGCCGTCCTGAACAATACGCTCGGTACGTGTATCAATTGAGCTTGTAGCCTCATCGAGGATGAGCACAGGCGGATCGGCGATAGCGGCACGCGCAATGGCTAGAAGCTGGCGCTGGCCCTGGCTTAGGTTTGCACCGTCACCTGTCAGTACAGTATTGTAGCCGTCAGGAAGCTGGCGGATAAACGTATCGGCGTTTGCCAGGCGGGCAGCTGCGTATACTTCATCATCTGTGGCATCAAGCTTGCCGTAGCGGATGTTTTCCATGACAGTAGCTGTGAAAAGGTGGGTATCCTGCAAAACAATGCCAAGAGAGTGGCGCAGATCAGCCTTTTTAATCTTGTTTATATTGATGCCGTCATATCTTATCTTGCCGTCTGCTATATCGTAGAAGCGGTTGATAAGGTTAGTGATGGTAGTCTTTCCAGCTCCGGTGGTGCCAACAAAGGCAATCTTCTGACCGGGTGTTGCAAAAAGATCCACATCGTGCAGTACAATTTTCTCAGGCACATATCCGAAATCCACATCGTCAAATACCACATCGCCCTCGAGTTTTTTGTAGTCCACAGAGCCGTCAGCCTGATGAGTATGCTTCCATGCCCATAAGCCGGTGTGCTCAGGTGTTTCAGTGAGTTTTCCGTTTTCTTCCCTAGCATTTACCAGTGTGACATAGCCCTCGTCAGTCTCAGGCGCTTCATCGAGCAGTGAGAAGATACGGTCGCATCCGGCAAGTGCCATGATGATACTGTTGAACTGCTGGCTGACCTGCGAGATAGGCATGTTAAAGCTCTTGTTAAAGGTCAGAAAGCTCGCAAGCTTACCAAGGGTCAGACCGCCAAAGCCTGAAAGAGCCATAACACCGCCGGCAAGAGCGCAGAGCACGTAGCTTAGATTTCCAATCTGTGCGTTTACAGGACCGAGCATGTTGGAGTACATGTTGGCATTGTAAGCGCTTTCAAAGAGTTCATCGTTTATTTTGTCGAAGGCTTCAATATTTTCCTGCTCGTGGGTAAATACCTTGACTACCTTCTGGCCGTTGAGCATTTCCTCGATGAAGCCGTTAACCTTGCCGAGGTCGCGCTGCTGTGCAAGGAAATAGCGGCTGGAGAAGCCTGCAAATTTCTTTGTCACGACTGTTGTTACGATTACCATCACGATAGTTAGTACGGTGAGCGGAATATTTAATATGACCATTGAAACAAAAACGCTCACAACAGTGATAGCGCTGTTAAGTATCTGCGGAAGACTCTGGCTGATGAGCTGGCGGAGTGTATCGATATCGTTTGTATAAATTGACATGATATCGCCGTGCGCATGTGAGTCAAAGTATCGGATTGGCAGATCCTGCATATGGGAAAAGAGCTCAACACGCAGGTTCTTAATGGTGCCCTGTGATACGTAGATCATTATTTTGCTGTATGCAAACGTACTGATGACGCCGATGCCGTAGAATACGGCGACCCTTCCCATTGCTGCAAGGAGTGGTCCGTAGTCGGGATTTCCTGTCTTAAGCAGTGGTACTATATAGTCATCAATCAAATTTTTGGTAAACATGGTTCCCTGCACATTTGCAAGTACACTGACAAAGATACATATCACAACAATTATGCAGGCAGGTAAATATTTCTTGAAAATAAATCCCATGAGGCGCGCAAAAAGCTTACCGGGATTTTTAATTTTGGGTTTTGGACCTCGTGGTCCTCTTGGTCCTGGCATCAGGCAGCACCTCCTTCATCAAAGTCTCCTCCGCCGTTTGTCTGGGAATCGTAAACATCGCGGTAGATTTCATTATTTTTAAGCAGATTTTCGTGAGTGTCAAAGCCGTCCACTTTTCCGTCATTCATCACGATGATACGGTCAGCATCCATGACTGATGAGATACGCTGTGCGATGATGAGCTTAGTGGTTCCCGGTATTGTTTTTGCGAGGGCAGCACGGATTTTTGAATCTGTTGCTGTATCTACAGCCGAGGTACTGTCATCGAGTATGAGTATCCTTGGCTTTTTAAGCAGAGCCCTTGCGATACACAGACGCTGCTTCTGGCCACCGGATACGTTGGTTCCGCCCTGCTCTATGTAGGTGTTGTACTTGTCAGGGAAGGACTCGATAAAGTCATCGGCGCATGCCATTTTGCAGGCCTCAATACACTCATCCGTGGTAGCGTTTTTGTCACCCCAGCGCAGATTTTCGAGTATGGTGCCCGAGAAAAGCACGTTCTGCTGGAGCACGACAGCTACCTTGTTTCTGAGAGTGTCCATGTCGTATTCACGCACATCGTGGCTTCCGACGATTACAGAGCCGGTGTCTGTGTCGTAGAGACGGCTTATCAGGTTTACAAGGGAAGATTTCGAGCTTCCTGTTCCTCCTATGATGCCGATGGTCTCACCGGATTTTATGTCTAGATTTATATCTGACAGAACCGGAGTTTCAGCGGTGTCTGAATATCTGAAGGTTACATGCTTAAAGCTTATGCTTCCGTCAGGCACATCGTAAAGCGGTTCCTTTGGATTGTGCAGTGTGCTCTGCTCATTTAATACCTCGCTGATTCGTCTTGCGGATGCGAGTGAGAGTGAAATCATTACAAACACCATCGAGAGCATCATGAGGTTCATCAGAATATTCATGCAATAGGTGAGAAGAGCCATCAGATCACCTGTAGTGAGAGTGCTGCTTACCACCATATGAGCTCCGAGCCAGCTTATTAACAGGATGCAGGCATACACTGTAAACTGCATGAGCGGAGAGTTGTATACCACAAGGCTTTCTGCCTTCACAAATACGTCGTAGATATTTTGTGCTGCCTTTGAAAAACGTTTCTTCTCATAATCCTCACGGACGTATGCCTTTACAACGCGGATAGCGGATACGTTTTCCTGTACGCTTTCATTCAGGTCATCATAGCGCTTGAAGGCTCTGTCGAAGTATTTCATGGCCGCCTTACTGATGAAAAGCAGTAAAGCTCCAAGCACAATGACAGCGATTAAGTATATTGTCGCAAGGCGAGGGCTGATGAAAAATGACATAGCCATTGCACATATTATGGATGCAGGGGCTCTCATAGCCATGCGAAGCAGCATCATGTAAGCATTCTGGATGTTGGTCACATCGGTTGTCATACGTGTGACAAGACTCGCGGATGAGAATCTGTCGATATTTGCAAAGGAAAAGGTCTGGATGTTGCGAAACATTGCAGCACGCAGATTCTTTCCAAAGCCCATGGCGGCCTTTGCACCATATTTTGCACCGAGACATCCTGTCAAAAGACCAAACAGTGCTGCGACAATCATCCACACACCCATGATATAGATATGCCTTGTGTCGCCCATATTGACACCGTTGTCGATGATTGATGCCATGAGAAGAGGGATTATGGTATCCACAGCCACCTCAAGCAGCATGAAAACAGGTGTCGCAATCGAAGCCCATTTGTATTCCTTTATTTGGGCACCTAGTGTTTTTAACATATGTTTTGTCCTTTCTTCTTATATTCATATTTGATTAAAACAAACTTCCCACATTTATGGTAATGTGGTTAACTAAAAAAATACTTGCATTTAATTAGTTAGTGTGCTAACTATATTATAGATATACTTTTTTTATTGTCAAGAAAAATCTATGAAAGGATTTCAGATATGAAGGAGTTTACACCGGATAAATACTTAGGACACAAGATAAACCGCATCAGCAGGAGCATAGACAGATATTTTGACAGAAAAAGGTGCAGTAAAACAGAATGTATACCGCGAAGCCAGGGTATGATGATTGGATATATAATGGATAATCAGGGCCAAAATATATTTCAAAAGGATATCGAAGCAAAGTTTCATCTGTCAGGAGCCACAGTGACAAATATGCTTAAAAGTCTTGAAAAAAACGGCTATATTGTGCGCACACCTATGGAAAATGATGCAAGGCTTAAGAGGATTGAGTTGACGCAAAAAGCACTGGACCACGAAAACAGGGTGAGGGAAAATATAATGGTAATAGAGGAAGCCATGCACGAAGGCTTTTCTAAGGAGGAGTTTAACATGATGCTTGGCTTTTTGGACAGAGTGATTGACAATATGGAAAAGCTTAACAAGTAACAAAATAATTACAGAGTTGAAAAAGTAGCATAAATATTGTGGCTTTTTTTGTGCAATAAGTCAAAATGCTACAAAATATTGTTGAGCGTATTGACATAGCAACAATATCTTGTATAATTTAGATTGTCATCAAAAGACAGATGCACAGATTTGTATTAAATAATATGGCATTTTATATGTAGCTATATCGTAATTGTTTGGTGAAAAGCCCGCTTTACATTGCAGGGCAGTGACATGAATTAATGATTACATCTCATTTATAGCTGCATATTTTGTGCCATTACACATGATAAAATGTATATATATAGTATGTGCATTGAATGACAATACTATATATAGTACACTACATTATATGGAATATAGTATACAGAGAGGAGAAATTTACATGAAAATCATCAAGCGAAGCGGCAGTGAGGATATATTTGATGCAGCCAAAATTGTAGCTGCCATTAGAAAGGCAAACGATTCAGTGCTAGACTATGAGAAGCTTACTGCGGATCAGATTGAGGAAATTGCAAGCAACGTGGAGACTGCATGTGAGAACATGAAGCGCTCTCCAAGCGTTGAGGAGATACAGGATATGGTGGAGAACCAGCTCATGAACAAGCGTGCCTTTACCGTAGCCAGAAACTACATTACTTACAGATACAAGAGAGCCATCGTCCGTAAGTCAAACTCTACGGACCAGCAGATTCTTAGCCTTCTTGAGTGCAATAACGAGGAGGTAAAGCAGGAAAACTCCAACAAGAATCCTACTGTAAACAGCGTGCAGCGTGACTACATGGCAGGTGAGGTGAGCAAGGATATCACACGCCGTTTCCTGCTTCCTGAGGATATAGTGGAGGCTCATGAGAAGGGGCTTATCCATTTCCACGATGCAGATTATTTCGCACAGCATATGCACAACTGCTGTCTTGTAAACCTTGAGGACATGCTTCAGAACGGCACAGTAATCAGTGAGACTATGATTGACACACCAAAGAGCTTTTCAACAGCCTGCAACATCGCTACACAGGCTATCGCACAGATTGCCAGCTCACAGTATGGTGGACAGAGTATCTCGCTTGCACATCTGGCACCATTTGTACAGGTCAGTCGTGAGAAGTTCAGAAAGCAGGTGCAAATGGAATTCGAGAGCGTAGGCCTTGATTTAGATGAAGAAAAAATCAACGAGGTAGCAGAGCTTCGTGTCAAGGAAGAAATCAACCGCGGTGTGCAGATGATTCAGTATCAGGTCATCACGCTCATGACTACAAACGGACAGGCACCGTTTATCACAGTATTCATGTACCTGAATGAGGTATCCGATCCGCAGACAAAGGCAGATCTTGCCGCAATCATTGAGGAGATGCTGCACCAGAGAATAAAGGGCGTAAAGAACGAAAAGGGTGTATATATCACACCGGCATTCCCTAAGCTCATATATGTGCTTGAGGATGATAATATCACAGAGGATTCAAAGTACTGGAATCTCACAGTGCTTGCGGCACAGTGTTCTGCAAAGAGAATGGTGCCTGATTATATTTCAGAGAAGGTCATGAAGGAGCTTAAGGACGGAGATGTGTATACATGCATGGGCTGCCGTTCATTCCTCACAGTGGACAGATGCTCACAGACAGCAGGCAATGTGGCACATGCCAAGAACTTTGATCCAAACAAGCGTAAATACTATGGACGTTTCAACCAGGGTGTTGTCACCTTAAATCTCGTTGATGTGGCATGCTCATCAGAAAAGGATGAGGAAAAATTCTGGAAGATACTTGATGAGAGACTTGAGCTGTGTCACAGAGCACTTATGTGCAGACATAAGAGGCTTCTTGGTACCAAATCCGATGTAGCACCGATTCTCTGGCAGAACGGAGCACTTGCACGTCTGAAAAAGGGAGAGGTTATAGACCCATTATTATTTAACGGATACTCAACAATCTCACTCGGCTATGCAGGACTTTGTGAGTGTGTACGCTATATGAAGGGAGTATCACACACAGAGCCAAAGGAAGGCACACCGTTTGCACTTAAGGTAATGCAGCGCTTAAACGATGCATGTGAGCAGTGGAAAAAGGAGTCAAACATCGATTTCAGTATATATGGCACACCGCTTGAGTCTACCACCTATAAGTTTGCTAAGTGCTTACAGAAGCGCTTTGGTATCATCAAGGGTGTTACCGACAAGAACTATATTACAAACAGCTACCATGTGCATGTAACAGAGCAGATTAATGCATTTGACAAGCTAAAGTTTGAGTCCCAGTTCCAGAAGCTGTCTCCGGGTGGCGCTATCAGCTACGTGGAGGTACCAAACATGCAGGACAATATCCCTGCAGTGCTTTCAGTAATGCAGTACATTTACGACAATATCATGTACGCAGAGCTGAATACAAAGAGCGACTATTGCCAGGTATGCGGCTACGACGGAGAAATCAAAATCGTAGAGGAAGAGGGCTCAGGCAAGCTTATCTGGGAGTGCCCACACTGTGGCAATCGTGACCAGAACAAGATGAGTGTAGCCCGCCGTACATGCGGCTATATAGGCACACAGTTCTGGAATCAGGGAAGAACCCAGGAGATTAAAGAGCGAGTGCTTCATCTGTAGAAGTTAAAGGAATTGTATTTGAGACAGACCATTTCAGCACATTTGCCTTTGTAAAGGTAAATACCAATGCAGGTACTAAAGCAGCTCTTCTAAAAGCACAACATAACGCATAATAAAAAATAAAACCGTCGTACCGGGCCGTAAATAGCAGGGTACGACGGTTTTACTTATGTGCTTTACTGATTAATTACTTTAATTATTCATCAAACTTTTCGGCTTTATCGAAAAGCTCATAAACCTCTTTTGAAGGCTCATTTGTGCAAAGTGTCACAACAACGGCTACGATAAGTCCTAAAACAAATCCCGGCAGCAGCTCGTAGATTCCGGTTGATGTGAGGAATGCATACCACAATATATCAACGGCAGCACCTGTTATGATTCCGGCAACAGCACCCTTGAAGTTAAAGCGCTTCCAGAAGAGGCTGAGCATGATTGCAGGTCCAAAGGCAGCTCCAAAGATACCCCATGCATTGGAAACAAGTGCCATGATAGAGCCGGCATTAGGGTTTGAAGCGATGATGAGTGCTGCAACAGAGATTCCAAGAACGACAATACGGCCGGTCCACATCATCTCTTTGTCATTTGCCTTACCTTTTCTGATGACAGGCTTGTACACATCACTCGAGAAAGCAGATGAAGCAGCAAGCAGCTGGCTGTCTGCGGTACTCATGGAAGCGGCAAGCACTGCTGAGAGGAGTATACCTGAGATAACACCCGGGAAAATCTTTCTTACAATCTGTATGAAAACAAGAGAGTTTTCATTGATTGATTCGTCAAAGCCAAGGAAAAGTCTTCCGATTACTCCGATTAAGGTTGCAAAAAATACAATAAGCAGAGTCCATGTGATTCCTATTTTTGCTGATTTTTTCAAATCCTTCTGAGATTTGATGGACATGAATCTGATAATGATATGTGGCATACCAAAGTAACCAAGTCCCCATGCCAGTCCTGACACGATATCCTGCCAGCTTGAGAATGGATTTAAGTAACCGCCCGGGAGTGATGACATAGATGATGTATCAAGCATAAATGCTGCAAAAATCGGTGCTATAAACATAGAACCAAGCACGAGCATGCCCTGGAAAAAATCGGTCCAGCATACAGCCGAGAAGCCTCCGAGGAAAGTATAGCCTACGATGACAACTGCTGCAAGATACATGGCAATCTGTGGATCCATTCCTATTACAGTGTGGAAAAGAGTACCGCATGCCTTTACGCTTGATGCCGCATAAATAGTGTATGCAACCAAAAACACAATTGCACATATCACCTGCAGTGCAAGTGATTTGGACAGGAATCTGTTGGTCAGATACTGCGGAATGGTGATTGAGTCGTTTGCTACAATCGAGAATTTTCTCAGTCTCGGTGCTTCAAGCAGCCAGCTTATAGTGTAGCCGATTGCAAGTCCTACAGGAATCCATACCTGACCTAAGCCCAGTGCATAGATAGAAGTAGGAAGTCCCATGAGTACCCATGCACTCATGTCTGAGGCTCCGGCTGACAGTGCCGCAACCCATGGTCCCATCTCACGTCCGCCGAGAAAGTAGGTCTTTTCTCCGCCGTTTCTGTTTTTCACGAAGAAGAAGATACCGATACCCAGCATGCACAGCAGATAGACGATAAATACAATAATTTCAGATGTTTTCATTTGTAGTACCCCTTTAATAGTTTATTTAGTAACCATGCTACCACGTTAGCGTGATAAAGGCAAGAAAAACTTTCTCTTGACGAATACCCTGCGTTGACATATCATAGTATATAAGTGAAAGGGAGTAGCCGGCACGAGAGTGCTTACTTATCCGTCAGTACGATTGCTCATACATATCATACATATATGACAGCAATCCGGAGAGTGATTAAATGGCGAGACTTTTGTTGTTTTATACAGCAGAAGTGTCGCCTTTTTTGTATATAAAAGCCTTCTGCTGATAAGACATAGATGTATCTATCAATTAATCAGGCATCCTTAAAAAGGACAGCAGAAGGAGGAAAATTATGATTTTTGTAGCAATTTTACTGCTTATAGCAGGCTTTGTAGCACTGGTGAAGGGCGCGGATGTGTTTGTGGATGGAGCAGCGGCGCTCGCCGGGAAATTTGGTATTCCGCAGCTTGTGATTGGACTGACGATTGTGGCGATGGGTACGTCGCTGCCGGAGGCTGCAGTCAGCATCACTGCAGGAATAAAGGGCAATGCGGGGATTACAGTCGGCAATATTGTCGGCAGCAATATACTAAATATCCTTATAATCCTGGGAGTGACGGCACTCATCACAAAAGTAGCCATACAAAAAACCACATTCAAATACGAGATACCGTACATGCTTCTTATCACAGCGGTGCTTCTCGTGATGGGAATGACAGGCAATGAAATCACATTCATTGAGGGTGTTATACTGTGGATTTTATTTATTGCATATCTGCTTTATTTGTATATTCTGGCAAAAAAAGGCCATGACAGCGGTGATGAGCAGTCGGTAAAGCTATATCCGGTATGGAAATGTCTGCTCTTTATTGTGCTGGGCGGTGTGTGCGTCGTAATTGGAAGCCAGTTTGTCGTAAACGGTGCCACGACCATAGCAAGAGCCTGCGGCATGAGTGAGCGCTTTATCGGACTGACAATCGTTGCATTCGGCACATCTCTTCCGGAGCTTGTTACATCTGTTTCAGCAGCACGCAAGGGAAATGCCGGTATAGCGATTGGAAATATAGTTGGCAGCAATATTTTCAATATACTCTTCGTAATCGGAACAGTAGCTCTCATTTGTCCGGTACCGTTTGAGAGCAGGTTTGTGATTGATACAGTTGTGGCAATCCTGTGCGGTGTGCTCCTGTGGGGCGGTACGATAAGACATAAAGAGCTTAGAAAGCCATGTGGAGTGGTGATGCTGCTTTGCTATGCAGCATATTTTGTATATTTGGCAGCTATGTAATGATGTATTTTTTTGAATTGCGATGACTGTGTTTAAAAAGAGTGTGATGAAGAGATAATAATTAAATTTAGCAAACTGTCAATAATTGTGCACACAAATCGACATTTTGACATTAAAATGATTGAGATTTCACGCTAAATATAAATAATTAATTAAAAATAGCACTCTTACTTGACAAGTGCTAATTGCAGGTGTATAACGTAGTCAGAACGAACGGAAGGAAGCGATTATAATGGATAAAAATCCAAAGCATCCATTGAAGAAAAAGAATAAGGCAGATGCAAAGAAGCATCAGAAGCATGTATACGAATAGCACCTTCCACTAAGGAATACTATCCAGTAAGCACAATGTACCCCAGCCCGTCACAGGGTTGGGGTATTTTGTATTTTTGGAAGTGTTTTCAGAGACAGCCCGTGAGGCAGTTGTAAATACATTTTCACCGGCACCTTTTATGAGAGAAGCTTTAAGCTTGTCGCCATACATATAGAGGTCATTTCCACGCACAATTCCCCATTCCATCAGAAGCGCAGCCGCACCGGTCACAAACGGTGCAGACATGGATGTCCCTGTTTTTGAAGTGTAGCCTCCGGTGTTTGAGCATGAAATAATGTCTACACCGGGCGCAATGATATCAGGCTTTATGCTGTCAAATGCCCAGGTATAGCCTCGGCCGGAAAAGGCGGCTGTGCGGTTTGTTCGGCTGTCATAGGCTCCGACAGATATGACATTTTGAGCGGTTGAGGGGATGGTCAGGGTGATATCAGGCGATGCATGGATAAATGAGGTCTGTGCATTGCGCAGAGCACCTGACGGCAGCCATATATCCCATGAGCCGTCCTTTACAGATATGGGTTCAAGTGATATTTTCCAGATGCCGGGTGAGATGTATTCCGATCCCATGAGTTCAATGAATATTTCCTGAAAGGGAGAGTAGGGAGAGGGACCGCCGCCTGTTATATATATGTCTGTCCCATCGAGATTGTATCTGTATGTAAAGCCCTTTGCCTGATTGGTAATTGTATCGGGAATCTCAAGCATATCATTATTTGGTGCACTAATGCGCAGCTGTATCTCATCCCAGTATTTTTTCCATAAATCAATGGAAAGAGACGGCTCAGGATAGCCTATCGCAAGCTCTGCATCGGCAGGGTACGAGCTGCCGTTTGCATGGCCAAAGCCGGCTCCATCGTTACCTGAGCCGACTGAGACAGCGCAGCGGTAGTTTCCTGCTATATAGTCCAGGTATGCTTCAAGCAGTGAGGTGCCGCTGTGCGAGCCGTTGCTTGTGCCAAAGCTTAGGTTTATGGCGATAGGCATGTTCATATCGATTGATTTTCTTATGCAAAAGTCTACTGCCAGCATAATCTGCGTGGTTGTGGGAAAGCTGGCACCGCCTGAGGTTTTGAGTTTTACGATTATAAGAGTGCTTTCATAAGCAACACCGCGGTATTTTGTGTTTTGTTCATTACCATTACCATTTCCGTTTCCGGCAGCGATTCCTGCCACATGAGTGCCGTGCCCGGATATGTCGATGCTTGGGCAGATGCGCTGCATTTCTAAGCTGTTTTCTGCATTTATGGCTTTGGTGATTGTATCGCGGTCATATAAGGTGCCGAAAGGGATGATATCACTGTGTGAGGAATCATCGGAAACAGTCTGGTCCCACAGATAGGCGATTCTGCTTACACCATCCTGTATAAAAGCCGGATGGGCATAGTAAATTCCGGAGTCGATAATGCCTACGAGCACACCATTTCCGGTCAGATTATATGGATTGGTGTGTACGGGAGTGATGCATGAGGCCTGAGAGCCCTCGTACACATCGTAGTTAAACTGCTTTGGCTTTTCCATATATATGATTTCATCGCACAGGGCAACGGTATTTACAAGTGATTTCTCAATTACGAGCACCGCATAGTTTCCGAGCAGCCTCGTGATGAGTACAGAAGGATACTTTTCTTTTATTTTTTCGATGTCACCGA
>ERZ773165.548-NODE-548-length-27579-cov-11.332473_pt1 | contig 27579 bp, 21 predicted proteins | sample MGYA00581003_ERZ773165 | MGnify/ENA primary metagenome ERZ773165 (study PRJEB29015, sample SAMEA2737817) | human gut metagenome | biome: human gut; feature: human-associated habitat; material: faeces | place: China | collected 2012 ... | reverse complement strand
GCCGCCGTACTTCGGGGAGCCCCGGCATCATTACGATGCCGGGGCTCCTTTTTTTGCGTACATATCCCACAATCCCGTGATGCCGTCCACGGGACTCTGCACTCCACGGCGACGTGAAGGGACGCATGTGTCCCCAGACGTGTCATGTGGTACTGTCTCACATTACCAACCTAACTTTCCTTTTCCCGAATTGTACCGCAGAACCCTCTTTCGTGTACCAATCCCACTGTTGCGTCTGTTTTGTACCTTATAAGACTTTGTAAGGAACATAACTAACCTATTGCCTCCCTGCCTGTTTTTTGTACCCACGTTTACATACGCTTTCCATTGCATACATCCTCATGAATTCATTTTCAGTATGGTAGTACCATCATGCATGGACATGTATATAAATTGTATGCAAATTATTTACTCATAAATAATTAGTGCTATGTTAAAAATTACCAAGGACGGAGTCTCCGTCATCGCTGTGCTTGACAGGCGCAGAGCAAAGAAATCAGGTGTCTTCCCGGTCAAGATCGAAGTGGTTTACAGTCGTATCCAAAAGTATTATCCAACAGGCGTGGATCTTCCCGCCTCGGAATGGAAGCGAATATCCTATTCCAAGAGGATGCCCGACTGTCACGCCGACATCATCTCGAAATTCAATCAGATAAGCTCGGAAGTTGAAGCGTTGCTTGAAAGAGGTACTTTCTCGTTTGAAGCTTTGGAGGCAAGAATGGGTAAACCCGTTGATAAGACGTTAAACGCGGCACTTGAGTCGATGATGGCCAAATTTCACACTGAGGGACGGATAAACTCATATTACCGATGTCGTACAACCTTGAAAAACGTTGAGAGATTTGCCGGTAAGGAAATTCTGTTCAGTAAGTTATCTGTTTCATGGTTCAATGCCTTCGAGAATTTTCTCAAGAAGGAGAAGAAAGCCATAACCACGATAAGCATCTACATGAAAACCTTGCGCTGTGTGATGAACGAAGCTGCCGCCGCCGGTCTTGTCAAGGAGGCTCTGTTTCCGTTCGGCCGTGGCAAATACATCATTCCTAAGGGCAGTTCCAGAAGCCTTGCCCTCTCGTACGACCATATTCGTAAAATAGTCGCCTACAAAGGCACGACTTCCAGAGAGCGCTACCGTGACCTGTGGCTATTCTCCTACCTTTGCAACGGCATCAACTTCCGTGATATGCTGTTCCTTAAATATAAGAATATAATAGACGGGGAAATATGCTTCCTTCGTTCCAAGACAGCTCATGCCTATGGAGGCTCCAAGATCATCCGTGCTGTGATCACACCAGAGATGATGGACATCCTCCATCGCTGGGGCAATCCCTACGATGGCAACCCCGAGACCCTCCTCTTTGACTACGCCGAGGGTGCGACTGACATGCTTTCCATCTCCAACACCGTCCGTAAAGTCATCAGCATGTGCAACAACGCATTGAAGAAGATCGCTGAGGAATTGGGAATCCCTCCATTTACAACCTATTCAGCCAGACACAGTTTCGCCACAGTTCTCCTCCGTCAGGGCGTGGATCTCACATTCATTTCGGAATCTCTAGGCCACTCCAGCCTGATGGTCACCGAGCACTATCTCGGTGGCTCCGACCGTCTCGACAGAATGCGTAACGCTCGCCTCCTGACCAATTTCTGATGAATATGCTCCACCCGGCCACCGAGCCTGTCGAAGCGCCTGGCCCCGTCGAAGCGTCCGGCAGAGGGCGGCAACAACAAGGACACCTCCGGCATGCAAACCGTATGTCAGTCCACGATCCTGCTGATTGAATATGTCCGTTCCAGTGATCTGAGTCAGTGTTTCCCGAGAGAAAACGGGTGTCACTCATAGTAATAAATATGTTTACAGACCCCCAGCGAGGGGTACTCCATAACACAACGACAAATATATGGGTTTAATTTTTCATAAACAAGATTTTTCATAAAGAAATTGCCGAAAATCCGAAAAAAAATCATTTGTCACTATGAGTAACATGTTTAACTTTTTTTATTAACAATTATCCTTTATGAAAAAATTTTTTAGATTGGTTTCGATGTTGGCCGTAGCAGGGCTGACATTTGCGTACACCAGCTGTACGGACTACTCTGAGGACATCGATGCGAACAAGGGGCGCATCGACAACCTGGGTAACAAGCTGGCGACGGTCGAGCAGCAGATCGCGTCCCTGAAGACGGATGTGACGAGTCTGCAGACGGCCAAAGCGGAGGCGGAGAAGGCTATTTCCGCCCTCCAGACCTCGCTCAAGTCTCTTCAGGAAAAGCACGACGCGGACGTGAAGAAGCTTGCCGAGGACTACGCCAAGGCTGACGGTGCGTTGAAGGAGGAAATCCAGAAGAAGATCGACAAGCTTGCCGAGGACCACAAGAAGGAAGTTGACGCTGTCAATGATCTCATCACGGCCCTCCAGACTAAGGTGACGGCCCTTGAGACAGAGGTCGCCAAGATCAACGAGACGATCAAGACTCTTGCCACCAAGGAGTATGTTGACGCAACCTTCGCCACGAAGGAGGCTTTGACCGCCGCGGAGGAGAAGATCGGTGGTCTCCGTGCTGACCTTACCGCAGCCGAGGGCAAAATCAAAGCTCTTGAGGACAAGGATGTCGAAATCCTTGCCAAGATTAAAGCCGCCAAGAAGGCCGCCGATGTGGCTGACTCCCTCGCCAGAAAGTCACTTGGAGACGTTGCCGCCCTTAAGACTGCTCTTGGGGTTTATGCTGACAAGGGAGAACTTGAGGCGAAGATCGCCCTTCTTGACAAGGCTGATTCAACCCTCAAGGTAGAGCTCAACACCAAGTTCAACACCGCCGATTTCCAAGGGACCTTTGATGAGGCTCTCAAAGAGGCTGTCAAGGATAATGGTATCGTAGGCAAGAAGATTGCGGAAAAGATTAGCAGTGCGAAAGCTGAACTCAGTCTTATGATCGCTAATCTCAAGACTGAGGTCAACACCAAGTTCGACCGTCTTTTCGCGATTTCCAACGAGCTTAGAAGCTTGGTCTTCATTCCTGATCTCTATGTTGACGGTGTTGAAGGAACCGAGTACACCTATGCTACGTATCTTCCTAAAAAGACTTTGCTGAAGGAGGAAACTGTTTACGACAAGTCTTTCCCGGTTCCGGTCAAATGCGAACTTCTGAAAAATCAGTGGTGGGATTACGCCGATGAAGCCGGATCCAAAAGAGCTTACATCAACCCTACTTACGCCATCCGCTACCAGATGAACCCTTCCAACGCTGTTGTTGATGCGGAGGACATCTCATTCGTATCTGATGACAAGGAGTTCATCAAGACCAGAGCGAGCAAGTCCGCTCCTAAGGCAAGCCTTGTTGGCGCCGCTGACGGAGTCCTCAAGGTTGGTCTGACGGCCAGTGGCAAGGACATCGCAGGTGGTGCCACAGGCAACATGATCTCTGTTCTTGCTCTTCAGGCAAAGGTGAGGAAGGGCGACAAGGATACCACCATCACTTCTGACTATGCCGCTCTTTATCGCTCCAAGTTGGACTTCCTCGCCATCGCTTTCGCTGACAAGAACATCTATAAGGGTAAAGCATGTACGGCGCCGGGCACTAATCCAGACCATCTTTGGGCTACCGCGAAGGATGCCTTGGAGAATACTCCTTCATGTCGTGTCGCTTACGATGGTAAACTTGACCTCAGCAAGATAGTAAGGACAATCATCAGGACAGACTCAAAGACAACTGCAAGAAAAGCCGATGATCATACGGTCTATGAGGATTTCATCAAGAAAGACGGTGTAAAGACTGATTTCAACATCAAGTATGAGTTTGAACTTGTTGACTATGTCGCCGGAACCAACACTACCTCTGAAAGCCAGCATGCTTATCTGAATGGTGGCGAGTTCATTCCGTGCGGTACCACCGATGGAGTACGCAACAACACCACTGACATCACCTCTGTCGGAAGACGTCCTCTTGTTCGTGTGACTGTCGTTGACACAAATAACAAAAACAAAGTCATCCTTGTTGGTTTCATCAAGCTTGAGATTGTCAAGACCACTGGCTACAAGAAGACTGACAAATTCACCGACTGGACTGTTGACTTTGGCTGTGCGGATCAGAAAAATACAACTCTTTGGTCACAGATGGTTGACAATGTCATCAAGATTTCTGACCTTACCAAAGAAGAGTTCTGCAAGATGTATGAACTCCACAAGAATGCTTCAGGCGAGGCGGTTCAGTATGGTTTTGATGGTACGAACTTCGCACCGGCTACTTCTGTCTTTGGAACTGTCAGGGAAATCACTGACGCTGTTCCGGGCACAACTACGGATGTCCTCAAATGGTCTCTTGGCACTAAGCCAATGTCTGCTATCTATCAAGGTTCTGCTGATCACACAAAGACCATTTGGGTAAGATATATCTACAAAGGCACAACCCCTACCTCTATCTATGAAGGCATCTATGTAAGACTGGATGTCAAGGTTCTCAAGCCAGCCGCCACCGTTGGTGTTAAGCTTGACGAGTACTGGTTCAACAACAAGGCCAACGCCAAGATTAATGTCCGCGCTCCTCACTCTGTTAAACCTTGGAATCCTATCTATGCCACTTATGCATGGACTACCGACACCAAGCAGGTATGGGAAGGCAATCAGCCAAAGTTCATCGCCAAATCTGGTGAGTCCTATGCTAAATATGATCCTGCAAACTACGATGTGAAGTACTACTTTGCTCCGGTTCAGCCTAAGGTTGGTGATTATCAGCTTTATGCGGCCGCTTCTGTGGTCCCAATGGCAACTGCGGCAACTGCGAATCAGATTAAGGACAAGTATGACGCCACTAAGGACTATACTGTGAAGATAACTGATGCAATCAGTGTCATAACGACAAAGGAAGCGGAGATTGCGGCCAATTCGAATGCGGGAATCTACAGTAATAAATATTTGCTCTGTCAGGTTGGGAGCACTGTTAGTAAAATCGCTGAAATTGACCAGGTTACAGGTCATGTTGAGTATCAACATAATCCTATTTCTGAATCCCTTCTTAACTTGACGAAGTCTGATCCGACTAATCAGTATCAGGATTCTAAACTCTACGCCAACATCGGTATGGCTTATTATGCCAAGGCTTGCAATCTTGTTATGCCGGTTGATGGTGAGATCAATCCTTACTACTTCTTGAGGCCGATCAACATTGATTCTGTTCAGGGTAAGTCCTATATTGATGGCGTTGACTATCATAAGGAGGAGTCAAATCTTGACGTTCTTGATCTTCTCGCCTTCAGTGATTGGAGAGGTCAGAAGTTCCTGAAAGCAGCTGATGACTTTAGCAACATCTGGTACTTTGCCTACTACAACATTAACAGAGTCAAGGTTGACATCGATAATGTGACCACCAATATGAATGAGGCGGATCCTTCTAACTTTGTCAATCTTGCAACCAAGACTAAGGACATTATGCTCTCACACTGCATTGGCAAGCATACCGATGTCGCCGCTACAGGTCTTCTGGTTGTGAGTGGTTGGTATGAGAGTGGTTCAGGTTATAGTTATTATCCTTCCAGTTCACCTTCTGCTTCAGTATATGTTCCAACACACTTCGCTGAGTGCGAGCCTCTGGTTTGGGGCAAGACTGAGTATGAGACTCTTGTCCACAACTTCGGTTTCATCCGTTACCACAACAACAAGTCTGTTTTAAGCAAGGCATTCAAGCTTCGCATTCCTATCGCTGTCACCTACGATTGGGGTACAATCACAACGACTGTTGAAGTTGAGGTTAAACCTCTCTCCTAATCATAATCTGGTTTGAATTTGAGGCGCGTCGGAAAATCGATGCGCCTCATTTTGTCAGACATGGTATAAACATGAAAACATCTTTAAGAATATTCCTGATTGCCGCTTTGTCCAGCCTTGCCGTGGCGATGTCGGTCTCTTGCCAGTCCAGAAAGTCTTCGCGTCGGACGATGACGGACGAGGAGGCTTACCTGTCATCCCTGACCGCCGTCGACACCGCCGCCTTGATCGCCAAGGCCGACAGCTGCATCACCTTGATGGTCGCTGGACAGATAGATGAGGCTTTGGCGGATGTCGGTTATGTGGATGACGCCATATTGAAACACTTGACTCCCGAGATGGTCGCCCGGACTGCCGCCACGTTCAAGAGTCTCGGGGTGTATGGCTTCGAGCGCTCCGGTTTCGAACTCTCTTCCGCGGAGGACAACATCGTCCGGTACCGCCTGAAGATCGGCGGACCTTCGACAGACTCTGGGGCCGCCATAGCCCCGACCACCGGCTTTGCGTTCAACGCCTACCGCATCGACGGCAACTGGTACCTTTCCCTCAAGCAATAACCCATCTGTTTGTTTGAAAAATGAATATGTCCGGATAGATTATTTCTAATATCCGGACATTTTTTATTCACCGACACTTTCTCGAATGCTAACTTCTCCTATGGCCGCTGAACCAGTCGGTCGCTGAGCCTGTCGAAGCGCTGTTTCGTACGGTCGCAGAGCCTGTCGAAGCGATCTAAGAAGCTGTTTTGAATTGTTTGAAATGTTCTTTGAGGTGAAAAATCTTCATTTTCTTCCCGCTTCTTCAGTCAGATAGCACCGCTATCTTCCTTGGAAGAAGCGGTCGAAACTGAAGTTTTTCACTCTCAAACCTTCAAACAAACAATTCAAAACAGCTTCTAAAGAGCGGTCAACTATCCCGTCGCCACTTTCCAGGAGTCAATAGTCCGGGTCTTAGTGGAGAGATTCACACCAACTTTGGCAATCTCCAGCCCGTCTTCCACTTTGTAGGTGATGAGGTAGCCTTTGTCGTCGATCTGCCTGAGGGCGGCATCCGCCGAGCCGTCCACCTTGAACTCGAAGACGTAGATCCGGTCTTGCGTCCTGCAGACGGCGTCCGCCCGGCCGATTGCCGACTTGACTTCACTCTGAATATAATACCCCAGCAGCGAGAAGATCAGGTAGATGATGGTCTGGTAGTGCTTCTCCGTCTTGTTTTCCAAGTCATTCGGAATGCCGGCAAGGACACTAGAGTGAGTCTCATTATCTTGAACTCAATCCTGATTATCTGGTTGACAAGACTAAGAAATATGATGGAGCAATCATCGTTAAGGGCAAGCTCTCTGGCGCTAACTTCGAATATACCTCTGAGGTTCAGTAGCACTTTGTCAATTACCTTAAGGATGTGAAACTCCCTAAGAGCCATACTTAAGGGCATTATCCGCAAAGAATGCCAATCATTTACAAACCACGGACACGCTAAAACGCCACCAACGGTATTCAATCCACTATCACTGTGGCTGACCCTCCCTCGGGATATGGGGGTCAGCCACACACAATGGCCTCCCAGCATTACCGGAGCCATTCTTGCGTGCCTGTGGTTTTCACGCGGTTCACTTTCCGCAACCTTAACGAGTCGCTTTGCTCCATTCGTATCGAATAGCACTCTATCTGGGCGGACATTTCCGCTATGAGATTGATGACCTTTGAGGAGACTGTAAAGGGTGGAGTGTACATTGTTCCCGTGTTATTCCGCCGTCTATTATCCGGCCGAATGTCGCCGACTGACGGGAAGCACGATTTTTCGAGCTTAATTATCACGAAAACACCGATTAAAACGCCACGAAAACACCGATTAAAAGGGCAAATATTTGATATATTTTGCAGATTAGAAAAAATGTCGTAATTTAGCATCGCTAATTGTGCAAATTTATATTCAATAATATTATGAAACGTATTTTCGCTATTCTTGCAAGCGCAGCGCTTGTTGCTTCTCTGTCCGTAGCGAACGCACAGAAGAAAGACTTTGACCCTTATTGGTTTATGCAGATTCAGGGAGGTGCCGCCCACACTGTCGGTGAGACTTCGTTCGGCGACCTCATCTCTCCTTCCGCCGCTCTTTCATTCGGCTACCAGTTCTCTCCTGTTTTCGGAGCCAGACTCAATGTCAACGGTTGGCAGGCTAAGGGTGCGGTGAACGGACCTACCACTGTTTACAAGTTCAACTACGTCGAGGGAGCCGCCGATCTCATGATTGATGTGGCTTCTATTTTCGCTGGCTACAAGTTCGACAGAACCCTCAATCCATACATCTTCGGAGGTGTCGGTGTAAACTACGCTTTCAACAATGACGACGCTGTCGCTGTAAAGGACAAGTTTGTTGACGGTTACCTTTGGAATGACAGCAAGGTTTCTCCTGCTTTCAGAACAGGTGCCGGCCTCAACATCCGTCTCACCGACGTCATCGCTCTCAACCTTGAGGGTAACTGCAGCTTCCTTGATGACCACTTCAACTCAAAGAAGGGCTCAAAGGCTGACTTCCAGATCAAGGCTGTCGCCGGTCTCACATTCAGCTTCGGTAAGGCCAAGCCGGTCCCTGCACCGGTTCCTGTCCCTGCTCCTGCACCAGTCGTTAAGCCTGAGCCGGAACCAGAGCCGGTTGTAGAGGAGAAGGTCGAGGTCGTTCCTGCGTTCGAGTCACTTTCACGCAACATCCTCTTCGTGATCAACAAGTGGGACATCCGCGACAGCGAGCAGCTCAAGATCGACGAGGTTGTAGAGGCACTCAAGGCTAACCCTGACACCAAGGTTCGCGTTTCAGGTTATGCTGACAAGGCCACCGGTACCGCCAAGAGAAACAAGTTCCTCTCTGAGAAGAGAGCCGAGGTTGTCGCCGCGGCTATCATGAATGCCGGTATCGACAAGGATAGGATCATCACTGAGTACTTCGGTGACACTGTCAATCCGTTCGAGACTCCAGAGGAGAATCGTGTTGCTGTCTGCCTCGTTAAATAATTGTGGCGCGGTAATTGAATATACAAAAAGGCTGGGTTTCAAACCCCGGCCTTTTTTTGAGAATGAAATAACAGTTAGTTAATAATTACATTTATTATGAGAATTGTACGTGTTACTGGCAGGGAGATCCTCGATTCAAGAGGAAACCCTACAATCGAGTGTGAAGTTGAACTCGAATCCGGCATCATCGGTGTCGCTTCCGTTCCATCAGGCGCATCAACAGGCGAGAACGAGGCTCTTGAGCTTCGTGACGGTGACCCTAAACGCTACGGCGGAAAGGGCGTTCTCAAGGCTGTCGCCAACATCAACGAGAAGATCGCTCCAGAAATCATCGGAATGTCCTGCCTTGAGCAGAGGGCTATCGACGAGGCTATGATCAAACTCGACGGCACCGCCACCAAGAGCAACCTCGGCGCAAACGCCATCCTCGGTGTTTCCCTCGCTGTCGCTCACGCCGCCGCCAACTACCTTGACATTCCTCTCTACCGCTACATCGGTGGAACAAACGGCCACGTGCTTCCTGTTCCTATGATGAATATCATCAACGGTGGAGCCCACTCAGACGCTCCTATCGCTTTCCAGGAGTTCATGATCCGTCCTGTTGGTGCCAAGAGCATCGCTGAGGGTGTAAGAATGGGCGCAGAGGTGTTCCACGCTCTCCAGAAGGTTCTCAAGGGGCGCGGACTCTCCACCGCTGTCGGTGACGAGGGCGGTTTCGCTCCAAAGCTGGGCGGCATCAACGACGCCCTTGACTGCATTATGGAGGCTATTGAGAAGGCCGGCTACAAACCAGGCGCTGACGTTACCATCGCCATGGACTGCGCGGCTTCCGAGTTCTGCTTCAAAGAGGGCGGCAAGTTCTTCTACGACTACAAGCAGCTCAAGACTGGTATGGCCAAGGATCCGGAGGGAAAGAAACTTTCTACCGAGGAGCAGATCGCTTATCTTGAGGAGCTCATCACAAAGTACCCTATCGACTCCATCGAGGACGGCCTCAGCGAGGAAGACTGGGAAGGCTGGGTTAAGCTCACCGCCGCTATCGGTGGCAAGTGCCAGCTTGTAGGTGACGACCTTTTCGTTACCAACACCAAGTACCTTGAGAAGGGTATCAAGATGGGCGCTGGTAACTCCATCCTCATCAAGGTTAACCAGATCGGTTCCCTGACCGAGACACTCGACGCTATCGAGATGGCTCACCGTCACGGCTACACCACTGTTACCTCTCACCGTTCCGGCGAGACTGAGGACACCACGATCGCCGACATCGCTGTCGCTACCAACAGCGGCCAGATCAAGACCGGTTCCCTCAGCCGTACCGACCGCATCGCCAAGTACAACCGTCTCATGAAGATCGAGATGGAACTCGGCGAGACAGCCCAGTATGGCTATAAGAAACTTAAGTAATTTCGATAGCAAATCGAATATATCAAAAAGTCTTAAAAAAGGCGGGTTCGATGTTAAAATCGGCCCGCTTTTTTGTCGTTCGGGGGAATTTGTGTAAATTTGGCTTGGATTTTTCAGCAGTGAGATTTCGTCGCGTGAGCGACACGTTAACAACCATATTCAAAATGGCAGAAAAAGAAAACATAGGGTACATTGCCCAGGTCATCGGACCTGTGGTGGATGTCCATTTCGATGTGACTGATGAGGAGGCTCAGCTTCCGCGTATTCACGACGCTCTTGATGTCGAAAGAGGCGAGGGAAAAAGGCCTTTGGTCATTGAGGTTCAGCAACATATCGGTGAAGACACTGTAAGGTGTGTCGCTATGGACTCGACAGACGGTTTGAGACGCGGAATGAAGGCTGTGAACACTCACGCTCCGATCTCTATGCCTACCGGCGCGCAGATCCGAGGTCGTGTGATGAATGTTGTCGGGGATTCCATCGACGGTCTCGGCAATCTGAACGAGGACAACTCCTTGCCTATTCACCGCGAACCTCCTAAGTTCGAGGATCTCAAGACCTCACAGGAAGTGCTTTACACCGGCATCAAGGTCATCGACCTTCTTGAGCCTTATCTGAAAGGCGGAAAGATCGGCCTTTTCGGTGGCGCGGGAGTCGGCAAGACGGTGCTCATCAAGGAGTTGATCAATAATATAGCCAAGAAACATAACGGATTCTCGATTTTCGCCGGAGTGGGGGAACGTACCAGGGAAGGTAACGACCTGCTTCGTGAGATGATCGAATCCGGCGTCATCAAATACGGTGACGAGTTCGTGAAATCGATGGAGGAAGGCCACTGGGATCTCTCCAAGGTCGATCGCAAGGAACTTGAGAAATCACAGGTGGCGATGGTGTTCGGTCAGATGAACGAACCGCCTGGAGCCCGTTCCTCAGTGGCCCTTTCCGGACTGACCCTCGCCGAGTCTTTCAGAGACAGTGACAAGGGAGACGGCCCGAGGGACATCCTCTTCTTCATCGACAACATATTCAGGTTCACCCAGGCCGGTTCCGAGGTGTCAGCCCTTCTGGGCCGAATGCCTTCCGCCGTGGGTTACCAGCCGACACTTGCCACGGAGATGGGCCAGATGCAGGAGCGCATCACTTCGACGAAGAACGGCTCTATCACCTCAGTCCAGGCTGTTTACGTGCCGGCGGACGACTTGACCGACCCTGCTCCGGCGACCACCTTCTCGCACCTCGACGCGACGACAGTACTCAGCAGAAAAATCACTGAATTAGGAATATACCCGGCCGTGGATCCGCTTGAGTCCACTTCCCGAATCCTTGACCCTAACATCGTGGGACAGGATCACTACGACACCGCTCAGAGAGTGAAGCAGATCCTTCAGAGGAACAAGGAACTACAGGACATCATCGCCATCCTTGGCATGGACGAGCTTTCGGACGAGGACAAGCTGACCGTCAACCGCGCGCGCCGTGTGCAGCGGTTCCTGTCGCAGCCGTTCGCTGTGGCTGAGCAGTTTACGGGTGTGCCGGGCGTGATGGTGGACATTCAGGACACGATCGACGGCTTCCGCCGGATTCTCGACGGTGAGGTGGACTACCTGCCGGAGCAGGCGTTCCTCAATGTCGGGACCTTGGACGATGCGATCAAGAAGGGCGAGGCGATTCTCGCCAAGGCGAAGTAGGAATGATGTCAGAGGGGAGTACGAATATGTCAGTGAAATCAACAGGAATCGCTCTGGAGGTAATCTCTCCGGAAAGGACTTTGGTCCGTGCCACGGTTGATTCCGTGGAACTTCCAGGCTCGAAAGGCCGTTTCGAGGTTTTGAAGGATCACGCCGCGCTGATTTCCTCGCTGGAAAAGGGCGTGATCGCTTATCGTAACGGTGAGGCGACGGACAAGGTGGCTATCTCCTCTGGTTTTGTGGAAATAAATGATAATCACGTTGTGGCGTGTGTGGAACTGTGATGAGAAAGTGGATCTACATATTCATTGGCCTTTTGCTTCCGTTGTCCCTGGCCGCGGAGGAGAAGGGCGGTGGCTTCGACATGGACGAATATCTCTACGGCCACGTCCGCGATTCCTACGAGTGGCACATCACCACGGTGAAAGGCCATCACGTCAGCATTCCGCTGCCGGTGATAGTCGCCAGCAAGACCGGCAACGGCTTCCGCATGTTCAGTTCCAAGCATTTGGAACACGGTGAATATGAAGGGTTCTACATCGCCCAGGCCGGAAGCAAGTACGAGAACAAGATTGTTGAGCGCGCCGCTGACGGCTCGGAGGTAAGGCCGTGGGATTTCTCCATCACCAAGAATGTGTTAGGTCTGATGATCAACTGCGCCTTGCTGCTGTTCATCGTGCTTGGAACCGCAAAATGGTACAGGAAGCACGACGCCCGTGAGGAGGCTCCGAAAGGCGTGGTAGGCCTGATGGAGATGCTCGTGACGATGATCGAGAATGATGTCATAAAGAGCTGCGTGGGAGAGGACTACAAAAGGTACTCGCCTTACCTGCTGACAGCGTTCTTCTTCATATTCATAAACAACCTGATGGGTATCGTGCCGTTCTTCCCTGGTGGAGCGAACATCACCGGCAACATCGCCGTGACGCTCGTGCTGGCACTGTTCACGTTCTTCATTGTCAACATATTCGGTAACAAGCATTATTGGAAGGACATTCTTTGGCCGGACGTGCCGACCTGGCTGAAAGTGCCGCTGCCGCTGATGCCGGCGATCGAGATCATCGGTATGTTCACCAAACCTTTCAGTTTGATGGTCAGGCTTTTCGCCAACATCCTCGCGGGACACTTCATGATCTTGGGTGTCGTGGCCGTCATATTCCTGACAGCCGAGTTGGGCGCTGCCCTGAACGGCAGCCTCACGTTTGTCGCCGTCCTTCTGGGTGTGTTCATGGATTGTCTGGAACTGCTTGTGGCATTCATTCAGGCGTACGTCTTCACGATGCTGTCGGCTGTCTTCATCGGGCTGTCGCGGCAGAAGCCGGAGGCGACGGAATAAATAGGAATATTCAGAATAAACAATTTAAAATCATAGAATTATGTTACTTTCTACAATTTTGCTTCAAGCTCTCTCTCTGGGTAGAGTAGGTGCCACTGTTGGTGCTGCCTTGGCTGCTTTCGCCGCCGCTTTCGGTATCGGTAAGATCGGTACGGCTTCCCTTGAGGCCGGAGCCCGTCAGCCGGAAAAGGCCGATCATTACAGAATGACGGCCATCATCGTCAGCGCCCTCATCGAAGGTGCCTGTCTGTTCGCTATCGTTGTTTGTCTTATCGCGAAATAGCAAATGTCACTCATCACTCCTGATTTCGGATTGCTTGTGTGGATGACGCTGATCTTCGGCATCGTGTTCTTCGTGCTGGCGAAGTGGGGCTTTCCTATGATCACCGGCTCGGTAGAGAAGAGGGCCGCGAGGATAGGTGATTCCATCAAGGCTGCCAAGGAGGCGGAGGAGAAGCTTCGCAATCTGGCGGAGGAACAGTCCCGGATGATCGAGGAGACCAGGCAGGAGCAGAGCCGGATTCTGAAGGAGGCCGCGGCTTCGAGGGACAGCATTGTCGAGCAGGCCAAGGTGCAGGCTCGTGAGGAGGCTTCCCGCATTCTGGATCAGGCCCGCACGCAGATCGCCGCCGAGAAGGAGAGCGCTTTGCGGGATGTCCGCAAGGAGGTCGCATTGCTTTCTGTCAGCGTCGCTGAGAAGGTGCTGAAGAAGAGTCTTTCTGACGCTGACGGGCAGTCCACTCTTGTGGACAGATTGGTGGATGAGGTTTCCTCGTCGAAGGACTTGGAGAATTGATGCTGGTTTGGTCCCTGATCTTGTCGAAGGGGCCGCGGAAATAGAGAAGGGATTAGTGTTATGAACACAGGTATTATCGCGACACGTTACGCCACCGCTTTGCTGAAGTTGGTCGAAGAGACCGGCTCCGGCGAGACGGTTGCGGCTCAGGTGCAGGCTATTGAGAAGGCTCTTGACGAAGTGCCGGATTTCCGGCGTGCCGTGGTTGATCCTGCGGTCGCTCCGGCGAAGAAGCTTGCCCTTTTCGAGGCGGCTTTGTCTTCTTTGGCCGCTGAGCCTGTCAAAGGGACTTCCCGGCCAAACCAATCGCTTCGGCAGACTCGGCGACCTGTCGAAGCGACATCCCTTGCTCCCGAACTGCGAAAATTCCTCGAACTACTGATACGCAACGGCCGCATCGGCGACGTGCGTCTGACATTCACTACTTTCATCATTGAATATTACCGCTCGCGCCACATTAAACGTGCCCGTCTTGTGGTCGCAGACCCTGCGCTGCTGAACCCTGAGTCCACTCATTCGGTTCCAGAGCTTGTCGAAGGGTCGTCGCTTCGGCAGGTTGATGGGCTTGCCGGACCACGGTTGGTGAGTTCTGCCGAGCCACAGCGACTGACACTTGAGTCCCGTCTCCGGGATTTGATCGAGAAACAGACCGGCTGCAGACTGATCCTCAAGACCGAAGTAAATCCGTCCCTCATAGGCGGTTTCGTCTTCGAGGTCGAGGACACGGTGCTGGATGCCAGCGTCTCCCGCCAGCTCGACATCATCAGGCGTCAATTCATAGAAAAGAACAGAAGAATAGTTTAGTATGGACAAAATAAAACCAAGTGAAATCTCCCAGGTGCTTCTGGAACAACTGAAAGACATTGACACCTCCCTCCGGTTCGAGGAAATCGGCAAAGTCCTTCAGGTCAGCGACGGTGTGGCCAGAATGTATGGTCTGACCAACGCCGAGGCCGGAGAACTGCTCGAATTCGAGAGCGGAGTCATGGGTGTCGTGATGAACCTTGAGCAGGACAATGTCGGTGCCGTGCTTCTCGGCCCTACCGATGAGGTCAAGGAAGGAATGACAGTCCGCAGAACCGGACGGATCGCCTCCATCAAGGTCGGCGAGCAGATGCTCGGAAGAGTGGTCGATCCGCTTGGCGTTCCGCTTGACGGACTCGGCAAGGTCGAAGGAGACCTGACGGAGATGCCGCTGGAGCGCAAGGCTCCCGGTGTAATATTCCGTCAGCCCGTCACCGAGCCTCTCCAGACCGGAATCATGGCGATCGACTCGATGATCCCGATCGGCCGTGGCCAGAGGGAACTCATCATCGGCGACCGTCAGACCGGCAAGACCGCCATAGCCATCGACACGATCATCAACCAGCGCGCCAACTACGAGGCCGGGGATCCTGTCTATTGCATCTATGTGGCTGTCGGACAGAAGGGTTCCACCGTGGCCAACATCGTGGAGACGCTCCGCTCGAAGGGTGCGATGGACTACACGGTTGTCATCGCCGCCACCGCGGCCGATCCCGCCGCGCTGCAGTATTTCGCCCCGTTTGCCGGAGCCGCTGTGGGGGAATATTTCCGTGACACCGGCCGTGCCGCCCTCGTTGTCTATGACGACCTTTCAAAGCAGGCTGTGGCCTACCGTGAGGTTTCGCTGATCCTGCGCCGACCTTCCGGTCGTGAGGCCTATCCGGGCGATGTCTTCTACCTGCACTCACGGCTTCTGGAAAGAGCCGCGAAGATCATTGACCAGCAGGAAGTCGCCGAGCAGATGAACGACCTTCCGGATTCGTTGAAGGGCAAGGTCAAGGCCGGCGGGTCGCTGACAGCCCTTCCGATCATCGAGACCCAGGCCGGCGACGTGTCCGCCTACATCCCGACCAACGTGATCTCCATCACCGACGGTCAGATCTACCTTGAGACTGACCTGTTCAACCAGGGCCAGCGTCCGGCCATCAATGTGGGCATCTCCGTGTCCCGTGTCGGCGGAGCCGCTCAGGTGAAGTCGATGAAGAGTGTGGCCGGAACCCTGAAGATCGAGCAGGCGCAGTTCAACGAGCTGGAGTCATTCTCGAAGTATTCATCGGATGTGGACAGAGTGACGGAAATGGTTCTGGACAAGGGCCGCAAGAACAATCAGCAGCTGATCCAGCCGCAGTACTCTCCGATGCCAGTCGGTGAGGAGGTCGCCGTCCTTTATTGCGGCACCCACGGCTTGATGAAGGACATCAGCCTGGATCAGGTGCATGAGTTCGATGTCCTGTTCCTTGAACGGATGAGGGCCACCCATCAGACCGATGTACTTGACAAACTGTCGGCGGGAAAGGTGGATCCGGAACTGTTCACCGTGATCGAGGATGTGGCTTCCGGCGTGGTGAGGTCAATTCTTATAGATTCCGGCAAAAGGAAGATGAAAGTCAAGAAGTTCAATTAGTTGTAGAAGAATATGCCGTCACTGAAGGAGATAAAGGGCAGGATCAATTCCATCAGCAGCACTCTGGCGATCACCTCGGCGATGAAGATGGTGGCCGCCGCGAAGCTGCAGAAAGCGCAGATGGCGATTCAGAACATGCTTCCGTACGAGAGGCGACTGTATTCGATGCTTGTTGACTTGATGGGGGCAATGAATATTTCCGCCGCGGCTTCGGAAGATGGTTCCGTACGTGGCTCAGGATCAGCTGAACGTGGATTTGACCAGAGTGGTGATCGGTTGAGCCTGTCGAACCGGCAAGACCTGGCGGGGATGGACGGGGCATATTCATTGATGGCTCAGCGTGAGGTGCGAAAGGTTGCGATTGTCGCCTTCGCCTCCAATTCTTCGCTCTGCGGCGCGTTCAATTCCAACGTCATCCGGGAGGCCACGGCGGTGATCAATGAATACCGTGCCTCAGGTCTTGGCGATGCCGGCATCACGGTCTATTCCGTAGGCCGAAAGATGGCGGAGGCGATGAAGAAGCTTGGCTTCCCAAGTCCCGCGGATTTCACGAAGATGTCGGATTCTCCGTCATACGATGCGGCCTCCGCTTTGGCTCAGGAACTGTTTGACGGCTTTGTCTCCGGTCGGTTCGACAAGGTGGAGCTGGTTTATAATCACTATAAATCAACCTCTTCACAGCCGACCACAAGGCAGACCTATCTGCCTCTGTCCTTGGCCGATGCCACCGCTGACATTCAGGTCGGGAAGATCACCGATTCCGCCTCTGAACCCTACGCGGACAAGGTCGCTGAACCTGTGGTTCGACAAAACTCACCAACCACAGAAACGCCAGACCTGATTGTGGAACCCTCCAAGGTGGAGCTGATAGCCACACTTCTCCCGAAGGTGGTCCGTCTCCGCGTATTCACCACCCTTTTGGACAGCACCGCCGCCGAGCACGCCGCCCGCACCGTCGCGATGCAGCTCGCCACCGACAACGGCAACGACCTCCTTCAGGAACTCACCCTTGAGTACAACAAAGGCCGTCAGCAGAAGATCACCTCCGAGATCCTTGACATCGTCGGCGGTTCGCTCCAGTGACCGGCAGGAAATAACCAACACCAATTATTCTATGCTACGAATTAAGAAACTGATAGTCAGCCTGACCGCGGCTGCCTTACTTGTTCCGACACTGTGTGGGGCTTATGCTTCCCCGAAGAAAGTTATCCTTGGAGACGAACGTTTCGAGGAGTACCTGCCTCTGTTGGAAGGGAAGCGTGTGGCGGTGTTCAGCAACCAGACAGGGATAGTCGGAGACAAGGTTACCGGCTCCAAGTTGACTGACGCTCTTGCTGATTATGGCGGGTGCTTCCCGGAACATCCGGTCGCTGTGGCTCGACAATCTCACCAACCGGTCGCAGAGCCTGTCGAAGCGACTGTCAATAAGAGCACATTCGATGAGATTTCCCGAATTCCGTTTCTTGAACCGTCTGTTCCCGGCGGCAAAATCGAGTACGGTCAGCACATAGTTGACGCCCTGATCGAGAAAGGCGTGGATGTCAGGGCTATTTTCTCTCCGGAACATGGATTTCGGGGCAATGCCGATGCAGGAGAACATGTCAGCAGCAGTGTGGACGAGAAGACCGGAGTGGAGATCATTTCCCTTTATGGTGGAGGGTCGAGGATTCCGGGCAAGGACAAGACAGACAAGTTCGATGTCTTGATTATTGACATTCAGGATGTGGGCTTGAGGTACTATACCTATTATATTACCATGCATCATCTGATGGAGGCCTGCGCCCGTGACGGTAAACATCTCATCATTCTTGACAGACCGAACCCGAACGGATTCTATGTCGATGGCCCGATTCTGGACATGAAGTTCAAGTCTGGTGTCGGCTGGCTTCCGATCACTACCGTCCACGGAATGACGCTCGGAGAGTTGGCCCTTATGATCAACGGAGAGAACTGGCTGGAGAACGGATCCTGCGACTTGACTGTGATCCCATGTCTGAACTACACCCGCCGGACCCGCTATAGCCTGATCCTGCCGCCTTCGCCAAACATCAAAGACATGAGAGCGGTGTATCTATATTCATCAACCTGCTATTTCGAGGGTACGGTGGTCAGTCTCGGGCGTGGCACCTCGTTCCCGTTCGAGACCTATGGGCATCCGGCGATGACGGGATATTCATTCTCCTTCATTCCGAGGAGCCTCTCCGGCGCCAAGAGTCCGCAGTTTGTGGATGAAGTGTGCCATGGAGTCGACCTTCGCCACAAGCCGCTCGCCGACATCTGGGCGGAAAAGATCAACCTTGAATATGTCATTGATGCCTACCGTAATCTGAATATGTGCGGTAAGTTCTTCGGAAAGAACAACTTCTTTGAGCTCCTCGCCGGCGTTGACTGGTTCCGCTCGATGATAGAGTCCGGTTCCACTTCATCCGAAATCGCCGCTCGCTGGGCCTCCGATGTCGAAACCTTCAAAGCCCTCCGCACTCCATACCTCTTGTACGAAGAGTAAATATGCGTGATTTGCGTCCCCTCCCCACCAAACTGTCATCTGAGGCTATAATATATAAGGTATGTCTCCTCTTTGGCCGCTTGGCTCGTTGACATGCCTGTCACAATGGTTCGGCAGGTACACCAAACGGGCGTGGCGGATGTTCCACTGCCCAGTCGGCCGCTGAGCCTGTCGAAGCGACTCCTTAAGAATGTAGATCAGTCTTTGTACAAACGTACCGCATGTGAAACGTATGTCGGCGCCGATGTCGCACCATTGAATATCTCTGTTCGGAACCGTCCGGGCGGCATCTCCCGTGAGAAAAGGGGTGTCACTCCTAGTAATAAATAGGTTTTTGCCTGTTTTTCGACGATTTCTTGCAGAAAAATCTTGTTTATGAAAAATTAAACCCATATATTTGTCGTTGTGTTATGGAGTACCCCTTGCCAGGGGCTTGTAAACATATTTATTACTAGGAGTAACATGTTTAACATTTTATTAACTAATTATCCTTTATGAAAAAGTTTTTTAGATTGGTTTCGATGTTAGCCGTAGCAGGGCTGACATTCGCGTACACCAGCTGTACGGACTACTCTGAGGACATCAACAAGGTTGACGGCCGTGTTGACAATCTGCAGAGCCAGTTCGACGCTTTCAAGAGTGCGACGAACGAGTCTATCAAGAAGATCGACGGCTTGATTGCCGACCTTCAGAAGACCGTCGCCACGCTTGAGACAAAGGAGGACCACAAGAAGGATGTTGATGCTCTCAACAAACTTATTGATGGTCTTAAGTCTGACGCCACGGCTTTGGCCGGAAGGGTTACCGCCATTGAGAAGGATCTTCCTAACTACGTTAAGAAGACGGATTTCGATGAGACCCTTAAAGGTTATGTGAAGGTCGCTGAGTTCAACACGGAGATTGGTAAGATCACTGGCCGTCTTGATGTTATCGAGGGCAAGCTTAATCCTCTTGCCGCCAAGTATGACTCTGAACTTAAGATCTCTGAGATCATAAGCAAGATTGATGCTGTAAAGACCACCGCTGATGACGCAAGCCAGAAAGTTGGTGTCCTCCGCACCGATGTGGACGTTCTCCAGAAGGCACTTGAGGGTTACACCAGTGCAGGTGCTATCAAGACCAAGTTTGAGGCTGTTGATGCAGAAGTTGCAAAGAAACTCAACATCGCTGATTTCAAGACTGAGCTTCACAAGTATTTCCAGGGCGAGTTTGATGAGGCTTTCAAGGCTGCCATCAAGATTTCCTGCGAGAATAAGGATGGTGAAGTTTACAAAGCCATCTATGCTGCTCTCAATCCTGCTGTAACGGCTCTTGAAACCAAGATCTCTAATCTTGACACCAAGATCAATGATGTTCTCGGTATCGTTCTGAACCGCATCCAGAGCATCGTGTTCGTCCCTGAGTACGATGACATGAACGCTACTCTCCACTACTATCATATCGGTACTGCTCTTGCTTCCGGTACGGCGAAGGAGAAGATTGTTGACGCTACATTCGAGATTTATCCTGCCAAGCTCGCCAAGAGCATCAAGAAGGAGGACGTTTCTGTTGTCGCCGTCGCTGTTGGCACCCGTGCCAATGCCGCTGTTGAGGGTGAGATCGTTGCTTTCGACGTTCAGGACAATGGCCGTGTGAATGTTTCTGTCAAGTTCGGTAAGGACGTTAACTTTGACCTCGCTAAGAAGGACAAGGTTCAGTTTGCCATCTCTCTCCGTGTTAAGGAAGACACCAAGACGACAATTGATGGTAAGGAAGTTGAGACCGGCAATTATGTTGAGTCTGCTTTCGTAGGTGCCAAGTACTGCCCTGACAGTGACCTTACCGGCAAGTTCGGTATCGTCAAGCTTTCCAGCCAGACCCCTATTACCGCAACCGAACTCTCCACTGAAAAGCAGTGGTCAGACGCTCCGGCCACTTGGAATCCATTCGATGGTTACGAGTTCGCCGTTAAGGTTGATACTAAGTGGCTCAGCCTTGAGGATGCCGCTAAAGCTCTCTTCGTAGATGTGAAGAACATCACTCCTAAAATTAAGAATACTCCTGTCTATAGGGACAAGGCTAATGCTGAGAAGCCTGCTTTGAGCAAGTATTACACTCATGTAGCAAAGAATGCTGCTAAAGCACTTGCTGACTTCACAACCTCGATGACCGATGAAGTAAAACCTGCTAACCTCGCTGAGGCTGTCGGCTCAACTTGCAATGATAAGGTTGAGGCTACTGTTCTTGGATCCAAGTTCTTCGATGAGACTATCACTTACAAGATCGGTAGAAGAACATTCGCTATGGTTATTGAGCCTGCTCAGGTTGCGTGGTCATACGCTAACGCGGTTAAGCTCTCTTCTGCCAAGACCGCTTCTGCCGCTTACGACAAGCCTATCGACAAGAATTTTGACATTAAGTTCAAGGAACTTGAGGTCACCATTTCTGATCCAGATAAATATGATGACCTTGACATTGAGACTGTTGTCGCCGGTCCTTGCACCCCGAAGCATTTGTTGAATGGTGCCGCTGCTCCAGCTGGTCTTGCTCTTAACGTTGACCCGGTTGCTATCATTAAGGCTCATCTTGCAGGTGTTGAAGTTACAGGTTATGCATTTGGAAAGGCTGGTAAAGAAAATAAGTATGTGTTCCACAACGTGTATGCCAACGATCCTACTTTCACAGATGTTGACGTGACATTCACCCTTACCCTCGGTCCACTTCCTAACCCGGCTAAGGTTAACGTCACAGAACAGAAGATTGCCTACGAGCCGGCGGTTGTTCTTCACGAAGTTGCTGAAACAGAGACTATCAACAGGGCATTCGAACAGGAGACCGTTAAACCTTTCTTCAAGGATCTTGCTGAATTCAAGGCTGATCTCCTTACTGGCGCAGAGACTATAGTTAAATCTCAGCGTACCAGTGTAAAACCTGCTGTTAACTGCTCTGCCTATACTTACTTCAGAGTTACTGACAGAGTACTCGCTTCCACTCCTTACATCAGACTTTCACAGGCTGACCTTACTTCTTACAATGACACATACGCATTCGAGACCAAGGTTGACACATGGTACGGTGTAGCTTACAGCTTCGCCACCACCGCTTCTCTTGTTAAGCCAGTTTACAGCCTTATCTATCACGAGGATCTTGTAGACATGACTCAGGAGATACCTACTGTCAAGATCGCTGGTACAAAGGCAAGCGGTACTTATGAGATCAATACCGATGACCTCAGCAAGTACTTCGGAGTAGAGAAGTGCAATGCTTCTGTTGCCAATTACCTCAAGATTAAGTATGAGTATGTAACTCCTCTTGCGAATGCCGAGTGGATCAACAAGGGATACGAGAACATACCAGCCATCCCTGCCGAGCTTGACGGTGCCGCTGGCGATATTAAGGCAGATGGTAGCCTTGCGGTTCGTGACATTGTATGGGGCAACTTTACCGCCCGTGACATGGTTGTCAAGGCTATCCTTAGCTGCAACGGTGTTGAGGTCAACTCTCTCAACCTTAAGTTGACGATCGAGGATCCTATTGCAGAAGTTTCAATTGAGGACATCGCTGTTAAGCGTGATCCGTACGCTGATGTTCATGTCAACCTTTGGAAGACAACGACTGTCAAGTCTATCCTTTCTGATGCGAACCAGGTTAATCAGGCAGCCGCTACAAAGGCTGACATGTGGAACTGGAATGCTGATGTCGCTTACGGTCTTGATCTCACCTACGATACAAAGTACACCGTATTCGTTAATGGTAAGGACGTAACCTCTCAGTTCCCTGCGTCTAAGCTTGAGTTCAAACCTGCGGATGGTGTCATCATCTACCATAAGGATGCCGCACATCAGGTCAATGATGTCATCGTTGAGCTGACAGCCCATCTGACTCACAAGTTCAACTACAACAACAAGAACGCTGAGGAGATTCATAAGGATACCTACAAGTTCAGGGTAGTGATTTCTGAGTAATTTCTTATAATTAGCATACTTAATGAGGGGATGCCGCTTCGCGGCATCCCCTTTTTTGCGTCATGATGCCAGTTGGAAATCCTTAAAACAAAAACCGAAGCGAGGTTCTCACCCGGCTTCGGCTTATCTTATTCAATACTTATGAAATAACTATTGAGTCAGTTTTTGGTTTATGAGTAAAAATATTTATGTCGATTGACAAATATACCATTTCCGTGCCAAACTCATCGTTCGCGGTGTAAATTAGATCATAAACCATATTCCCGTTTCAACCAGAGGTCGGACAGCGGGTCAAGAATGTAGATTTTGCCTCTGTTTTTCTCGATGACTCCTTCCGGTGGAGAAACTTTAGCGCATCGGTTTGCTGCCGGGGACACTTTAGGTCTCTCGTTTGTCATGGCTTTCGGTAGAGAAACTTTAACGCATCGGTTTGCTGCCGGGGACACTTTAGGTCTCTCATTTGTCATGGCTTTCGGTGGAGAAACTTTGGCGCATCGGTTTGCTGCCCTGCGTCTGTGACGGATTATCTACTTGACCTTGATGGAGTTGAGGAGGTCGAGTCTGCCGGTGTCTATCAGGTGGATGATCAGCTCGCCGAAGAGGGTGTTCTGCCAGGCGAACCAGGCGCGGGTGAACTTGCTTGCGTCGTCCTTATAGAAGGATTCGTGCATGAAGCCGGTGCCGGCGTCGGTCTTCATCAGGGTCTCCACGCACCATTTGATCTCCTTGTCATCCTGCGATGTAAAGGCCTTCATCATGATGCTCATTGGCCAGATGTAGTCGTAGCCGATGTGCGGGCCGCCGATTCCCTCGCCGGCCTTGCCTTTGAAGAAATATGGATTGTCATCGCTCCAGACAAACCTGCGGGTGTTCTGGTAGATCGGATCGTTCACATCAATGTCTCCGAGATAGGCCATTGACAGGAGGCTCGGAACGTTGGAGTCGTCCATCAGAAGCCTGTTGCCGAAACCATCCACCTCAAAGGCGAAGATCTTGCCGTACTTAGGGTGATCCACGATGGCATATTCATAAAGAGCCTTCTCCACTTCGGCGGCGAGGTCGAGGCATTCCTTCGCGAGTTTCTTGTTGTGATTAACATCCGTGAGGATCTCGGCTGCCTTGCGCAATGAGGTGACGGCGAAGAAGTTGGACGGAACGAGGAACTCGAAGATCGTAGCGTCATCCGACGGACGGAATGCCGAGGCGATCAGACCCACCGGCTTGACAGGGTTGCCGCGGCCGTCATTGGACTTGGTGTCGAACTGGCGGTCGGTCTTGCGGGCGAACCGGTAAGGGCCCGGGCCGTCCTTGCGCTGCTGCTCCTTAAAGGTCTTGAGAGTGGCCTGGATGGACTTGAGCCATGTCTCGCCGAACACGGAATCGTCGCCGGTCACCTTCCAGTACTGGTAGGCCAGGCGGATAGGGTAGCAGTGCGAGTCGATCTCCCACTTGCGCTCGTGGTCGTAAGGGTTCATGTCGGTGAGGTCCGAATCCCACTCGCTGCCCGTCGGGCCGTCGTTGAAGGCGTTGGCGTAAGGGTCGATGCAGATCAGCGAGAACTGGCAGTTGATCACGCCTGCGAGCATATTCCTAAGATGCTCATCCTCGTTGGCAAGCTGGATGTAAGGCCAGACCTGCGCTCCGGAGTCCCTAAGCCACATGGCGTGGATGTCGCCGGTGTAAACGAATGTCCTGAAGTTGCCGTCTTCATCCTTGCCGAAGTGGACTGTGGTGTCCAGGGTGTTCGGGTAGCAGTTGGCGAACATCCAGGCGAGGCGGGGGTTCGTCAGGATGCCCTGCATCTGGGCGATCTTGTTCTCGACTGCCTCGGAGCGGAAAAGTCTCTTTTCAGGAGCCGGACGCTGCGACTCGTAGGTTTTGGTGTTGCTCGTGGCAGTCGCTTTGACAGGCTCTGCGACCAGACTGGTTGGCTCAGCGGCCATACTGGTTGGCTCTGCGGCCAGACAGGCTGGCTCGGTGGCCATACTGGTTGGCTCAGCGGCCGGTTGGTGATCCTGCCGAACCACATCGTCCGGCGCCTGGGCTTGTGTCAAAGTACCTGAGAGCAGAAAAATGGCCGAAGCCAGAAGCAGTGTGCGTTTCATAATTTATTGTTCATTAGTGTATGAATATGGTCTGTCCTCCTTTGCGGTTCCTCTCACCGTGTCAGGCTCGGACCCTACAAGATAAACAATATTCGCTCCTTCTGCAAGGTCTTCATGGCGGAAATAGTTCCGGCTCCACTCTTTCCCGTTGATTCTCACGCCTTTGACGTAGAAGTTGTCTTTGGAATTCTCCGGGGCTTCAAGCGAGACGACGCTTCCGTCAGGCCGGGTGATGACCGCTTTCCTGAACAGAGGTGTGCCGATGGCATATTCATTGGACCCCGGGCAGACAGGGTAGAATCCGAGGGCGGAGAAGACGTACCAGGCGGATGTCTGGCCGTTGTCCTCGTCGCCGCAATAGCCGTCGAAGTTGGAGTTGTAGAACTTGTCCATCACCTCGCGTATCCGCTGCTGCGCCTTCCAAGGCTGGCCGCACCAGTCGTAGAGGTAGAGCATGTGCTGGATCGGCTGGTTGCCGTGGGCGTAATTCCCCATATTCATAACCTGCATTTCCCTGATTTCGTGGATAGGGAAGCCGTAGTAGCTGTCGTCGAAGAGCGGAGGGATTGTGAATATGCTGTCGAGCATCCCGGCGAAGACCTCGTCCCCTCCCATCAGGTCGATCAGACCCTGCGGGTCGTGGAACACTGACCATGTGTAGTGCAGGCTGTTGCCTTCCGTGAAGTTACCGCCCCATTTCAGAGGGCTGAACGGCCTCTCGAATGCTCCGTCAGCCTTCTTTCCGACCATCAACTTGTACTCCGGATCGTAGAGGTTCTTGTAATTAAGCGCAGCCTTGGCGTAGGGGGCGAGTTCCTCATCGCCGCGTCCCAAGGCCTTGCCGAATTGGTAGATGCACCAGTCGTTGTAGGAATATTCAAGCGTCCTGGCGGCGTTCTCGTTGATGCCTACGTCGCAAGGGACATAGCCGAGGCTGTCGTAATATTCCCAGCCGAGTCTGCCTGTCGAACTGACCTCCGGATGGACGGCGTGGGCTCCGTGGGTGACGGCCTTCCAGAGCTCGTCGGTGTCATAGCCGCGCAGCCCCTTGATCCAGGCGTCGGCGACCACTGATGCTGAATTGTTTCCGACCATACATCCCCTGTGTCCCGGGCTGGACCATTCCGGCAGGAATCCGCTCTCTTTCCAGGTGTTCACCAGCCCTTCCTGCATCTTCACATTCTCGTCAGGATAGACAAGGTTCAGCAGCGGGAACAGGCATCTGAATGTGTCCCAGAAGCCGGTGTCGGCGAACAGATAGCCCTTGTGCACGGCTCCGTCGTAAGGGCTGTAATGTACCCTTTCGCCGTTCGCGTTGATTTCGGACAGATCACGAGGGAACAGCACCGATCTGTAGAGGCATGAATAGAATGTCCGCAGGTTGTCGAGATTGCCATCCTCCACGGCGATCCGGCCCAGAACCTCGTTCCATCTCGCTCGTCCGGCCTCGGCTATCTCGTCCAACGTTCTGTCGCCCAGTTCTTTGAGATTGATTTCCGCCTGCTCCTGGCTAATGAATGATGAGGCGACCCTGAGGTTTACCTTCTGTCCTTTCGCTGTCTTGAACCCGACCATGGCGATGTGTCCGTCAACGGTTTGTGTCTCGAATGGAGTGTCGGAAACCACCACGAACCAGCTTCGGAAATTCTCGGTCACGCCGCCGTGGTTTGCGGTCGAGTAGCCTACGATCATATTCCTGTCACCTATGACTTCGGCATTGCCGCCGCTGTAGGCATCGACCACGAGGTAGGACATCTCCTTTTCAGGGTAGGTGAGTCTGAACGCCGCCGCCCTTTCGGTAGGGGCGAGTTCGGCAACCACATCGTGTTCAGCGAGATAGACCTGATAGTAGTAAGGCTTCACGGTCTCCGCCTTGTGCGAGAACCAGCTCTGCCGCCCCTCCTCGTCGTAAACCGGCCCTGTGGTCACAGGCATGATCGAGAATGAGCCGTAGTCGTTGATCCACGGACTCGGCTGGTGGGTCTGTTTCAGACCTCTGATCTTGGTCGCTGAATATGTATATGTCCATCCGTCCCCGTTGGCACCTGTCTGAGGTGTCCAGAAGTTCATTCCCCACGGCAAGGCGATCGCCGGGTAGGTGTTGCCTGTCGAAAGTTCGTAAGTGGAGGCCGTGCCCATCAGCGGGTTCACATAGTCCACGGGATCCTCCATCCTCATTTTCTCCGGAGATCCGCACGCCGCGGCTATCAAGGCCACAGCCAAAAATATTGATCTTTTTCTCATCAGTTCTGAATATTTCCGCTAAGATACATCAATTTCCATTGGTTCGGAATAGTTCCACCGTCTTGTTCCACTTTATGACTTCCAGGTGTGAAAATACGCTCACACCAAAAACATCATCCACTTGATGACAAGCGAGTTGCGCTTCCAGGTGCGAGCATACGCGCACACCTAAGACATCATCCACTTGATGACAAGCGAGTTGCGCTTCCAAGTGCGAGCATATTCGCACACCTGAGAGTCGTTGGCTTCGGTGCAGGTCGTTCTATTCGTGTTTATGACTTCCAGGTGTGAAAATACGCTCACACCTAAGACATCATCCACTTGATGACAAGCGAGTTGCGCTTCCAAGTGCGAG